>Ga0326728_10006491_pt1 | contig 31413 bp, 24 predicted proteins | sample MB3enrmetagenome_FD_207602 | JGI IMG/M metagenome (GOLD analysis project Ga0326728, IMG submission 207602) | Lab enriched peat soil microbial communities from McLean, Ithaca, NY, United States - MB31MN | ecosystem: Environmental > Terrestrial > Soil > Wetlands > Peat | place: USA: New York...
CTGGCTGTTTTATGGCCGCAGGTGGCCTCAGTGGGTATTGTGCCGGTTGGATTGACCAGGTTTCGCCAGGCCTCTCCGCAGATACGGGCCTTTACTAGAGCGGAGTGTGCCGGGTTGATCCGTCAGGTGGTTGACCTTCAGGAGGCCTTAATTCGCCAACTGGGGGTCTCGTTCGTCTATCTGGCGGACGAATTCTTTATCCGGGCACGCCGGCCTTTTCCAAGAGCGGGTTCGTATGACCGTTTTCCTCAGTTGGAAAACGGGATCGGCAATGGACGGCTTTTCCAGGATGAGTTTCGCAAGCTGGCGTCCGGGCTTCCCGGGCGGCTGCGCCGCCCCCGGCGGTTTTTTGTAGCCACCGGCAGGGCGGGAGCCGCGGTCCTGGAGCCGGCGATCCGCCGTTTAAGGTGGATCCGCAATCTCGATGTTTCCCTGATCCCGGTCGCCAGCACTTTCTTTGGTCCGCGCATCAGCGTCACCGGTCTGCTGACCGGGCGCGATCTGGTGTGGGGCCTGCGAGGCCTGCAGGGTGAAGAGACACTGTTGCCGAATATCATGTTGAAACAGGATACTTCATTGTTGCTTGATGGGATGTCCGTGGAGCAGGTTGCCTCCCGGACCGGCTGTCGTCTCCGGGTGCTGGAACCGACCGCCGCAGCCCTGGTAGCAGCGGTGCTCGGGAACGCCGGCGCCTGGCGCAGGGCGGAGACTGCAGATCATCCGCAGAAATAGCAGGTCAAAAGAACAGAAAGATACGATTACCGTTCTGGAGGTTTGGAGTCCCGGTAATGGTGCTCTTATCGAAGAAAGGGAGCGGATTATGGCAAAACCCGTGGTGGCAATAGTCGGCCGTCCAAACGTGGGGAAATCAACGCTTTTTAACCGGCTCACGGGGGGGCGCACGGCAATCGTGGCGGATGTATCCGGGGTGACCCGGGACCGCCTGTACAGAGACGTGGAATGGAACCGGGCGGTCTTTTCCCTGATCGACACCGGCGGCCTCTTTCCGGATGACGAGGAATTCGCCGCCCATATCCACGAGCAGGTGGACAAGGCAATCAGTGAGGCCGACGTTGTCCTGCTGGTGGTGGATGGACGGGTGGGCCCGACTAACGAGGACGTGGAGATCGCCGGGATGCTGCAAAAAACCAGGAGTAAAACGGTTGTTGCCGTCAACATGGTGGACAATTACAAGGAGAGCCATGTGGCCTACAACTTTCTGGAGCTCGGTCTCGGCGATCCGGTCCCGGTCTCGGCGGTGCATGGCCTCAATATAGACGGGCTGTTGGACCGGGTCGTGGAACTGTTGTCACCGGCTTCTGAAGTTCAGGAAGAGGATGAGGAGATCAGGATAGCTGTTGCCGGGCGGCCGAATGTGGGGAAGTCCTCCCTGGTAAACGCCTTGTTGAAGGAGAAACGATTGATTGTCAGCGATGTGCCGGGAACTACCCGGGATGCCATTGATACGGTGCTGACCAGAAACGGGCGCCGGTACGTCCTGGTGGATACGTCCGGCCTCAGAAAGCGCAGCCGGGTCACCGAAAACGTCGAGTATTACAGCATGCTGCGCTCCCTGAAAGCGATCGACCGGGCGGATATCGTCCTGCTGGTGCTCGACGCCGGTCAGGGGACGGTAGAACAGGATAAGAAGATCGCCGGGTATATTCAGGAGGCCGGAAAAGGTCTGGTAATAGTAGTCAACAAGTGGGACCTGGCGGAGGCTCAGGACTCCAGAAACAGCTTCGACCGGCTTGTCCGGACCGAACTGGATTTTCTGAGCTTTGCGGCGATCCACTATGTCTCGGCGACTACCGGCAAGGGTGTGCTCAAGATCCTCGATCAGATCGACAACGTCAATCAGCAGCAGACCAAGCGGATCAGCACCGGAAACCTGAACACCTGGTTGAACGAGACGCTCTGTCTGAATCCACCGCCCGCCGTCAAGGGTCAGGATGTGAAGATCTACTATGTGGCGCAGGTGAGCATCAAACCTCCCACCTTGGTTTTTTTCGTCAACAAGCCGGAGATGTTGCATTTTTCCTATAAACGCTACCTGGAGCGGCGCTTGCGCGAGAGCTACGGTTTCGAAGGGACGCCCCTGCAGTTGATCTTCCGTCCGCGCTCTTCTCGAGGCTAGAGTTCGACGATCGATCCGGTATCCGGCACAAAAATATTGGGAGTCTCGAAGGTCCGAGAAGGGGAGGAAAGCCTTGTTCTGGTTCATCGTGCTGATTATAGGAAGCTACCTGGTCGGTTCCATTCCCTTCGGTTACCTGATGGGCATGTCGAGAGGGGTCGACCTGCGCCGGCATGGAAGCGGCAATATCGGCACCACCAATGCTTTTCGGGTGCTGGGGAAACAGCCTGGAGCGGTGGTCTTTTTCTTCGATGCCGCCAAAGGTTTCTTTCCGGCCCTGATCGGGGCGCAACACGCACCGTTCTGGGGGGTGGCGGCAGGCCTGGCCGCTGTGATTGGACACAACTGGTCTATTTTCCTGGGGTTTCGCGGCGGAAAAGGGGCGGCCACCGGGATGGGGGTGGCGCTGGCGCTGGTTACCAGGACGATTCTCGTCGCCCTGATCATCTGGCTGCTGGTGATCACGATGACTGGCTATGTCTCGCTGGGATCGATCATCGCCGCCCTGTCCGCGCTGGTGATCGCCCTATTCTTCAGTGTCCAGTTCGTCTACTTCCTCTTTCTCGTGCCCGCCGTGATCATGATCATCTTCAAACACCGGTCCAATATTCGCCGCCTGCGAAACGGGACCGAGAACCGGATGCGCATCTGGTAAAGATGCGTGATGAATGATGAGTGGCCGATGCTTGCCGGGCTGCCCCCGACAGGATGGTGGGAGCCAAGCCAAGCGAAATCAGGCGGTTTAACGATACCTTCACGGATAACTCCTTGGTGCCCTCACCCTGAACACCCCCAACTGGGGGTGTTTTTTAGCACTCCCGGGTTCCTGGAATACCAAAATATGACTATGCATATAATTAATAACGGCGGTTGACTCTGTGCCGTGGCTAGCGGATTGGAACCGGCCCGTACAGAAATAAAGCATGAATACGGATTGTCCTGCATAAGAAAGATCAGGGAGGGGGGTACCGATGGAAAAGATCAATATCTTCCATGACCTCGCAGAACGAACCGGCGGCGATATCTATCTAGGTGTCGTCGGGCCGGTCCGGACCGGAAAGTCCACTTTTATCAAACGTTTTATGGAAATGTTGGTGTTGCCCAACATAGAAAATGTTTATGACCGCGACCGCGCCAAGGATGAACTGCCCCAGAGCGGCGCCGGCAAGACAATCATGACGGTCGAGCCCAAGTTCATTCCCAACGAGGCGGTGGAGATCGCCGTCAAGGACGGTCTCAGCGTGAAGATCAGGGTGGTGGACTGCGTGGGATACACCGTGGAAGGGGCACTCGGCTATGAGGTCGAGGATGGGCCGCGCATGGTCAGAACGCCCTGGTTTGAGGAAGAGATCCCTTTTCAGGACGCCGCCGAGATCGGGACGCGCAAGGTGATCGCCGAACATTCGACAATCGGCGTTGTCGTGCTGACGGACGGTTCGATCACCGATATCCCCAGGTCAAGCTATAAAGAGGCGGAGGAGCGAGTCATCTGGGAGCTCAAGGAATTGGGAAAGCCCTACGTGATCATTCTCAACTCCCTCCATCCGGATCTGGAAGAGACGGTAGATCTGGTGCGGGACCTGGAGGATAAGTACGATGTTCCGGTGCTGGCGCTGAATGCCGCCGAGATGGACCAGGAGGATATCTTGAGCATTCTGCAGGAGGCCCTCTATGAGTTTCCGGTTCAGGAGGTCAACGCCAACCTGCCTCTGTGGATCGAGGAACTGGAGCCGGGCCACTGGCTGAGGGCGGATCTCAACCAGGCAATCCAGGATGCGGTGGGCAGTGTCCACCGTCTGAGGGAGATCGACCAGGCGGTCGAGCAGATCAAGAAGGATGACTTTGTAGCGGCGGCATCTCTCGAGGACGTCAACCTGGGCACGGGAGTGGCGGCGATCGACATCAAGGCCCGGGACGGGTTGTTTCACAAGGTGCTGGAAGAGGTGAGCGGCCTTTCCATCTCCGGTGACCATGATGTCCTCAGGTACCTGCGGGATCTCAGCCTGGCGCAGCACGAATACGAAAAAGTCGCTCCCGCCCTGGAGGAGGTCCAGGAGATGGGGTACGGGGTAGTCGCCCCCAGTCTGGACGATATGATCCTGGAAGAACCGGAGCTGATCAGGCAGGGCAACCGCTTTGGAGTGCGCCTGAAGGCCAGTGCTCCCTCGCTGCATATCATCAAGGCGGACATCACCACGGAGATCACCCCGATCATTGGCACCGAGAAGCAGTGCGAGGAACTGGTGCGTTATATGCTTGAAGAATTTGAAGACGATCCCCAGAAGATCTGGCAGAAGGACATCTTCGGAAAGTCTCTGCATGATCTGGTCCGGGAGGGAATTCAGAACAAGCTCCACCGGATGCCGGAAAATGCCCAGGCCAAACTCCAGGAGACCGTGAGCAGGATCGTCAATGAGGGAAGCGGAGGGCTGATCTGCATCATCATCTAACCAGGCACGGGCGGGTGCATCTCGCTGCAGCCCGGTGCTCAATTGAGGTTATCCATGTGAAAAAATGGGCGAAAACCCGGCACTAAACTGATCTGGTGGTTTTGCCGGGTATTGCCGCATCTTTGAAAAAGGAGGATACTTAAAGACGCCTGGTTAGCGCCGGGCGCGCTTGGAGTGCCGGGCGGCCCCTGAGACGTGCTGGTGCGGTGCGGCTTTCTGCCGGATCTGCAAGAATCCCTGCCCGGCAACGGAAAAACGAATAATCTAAAAAAGCCCGAAGAAGCAGGAATCGACGCCTATTGTCTCGAATACGCAACAGTTGTATAAACTAGAGATGTGACCTGAGAGCGAGAAGGCTCCACTCACGGGTGGGACCTGACTGGCGCGTCAGTGCGCCTCATCCTCTCACATCCCAGCAAAGTAGGTGAGGTAGGATTGTCTGAAACAATCGGGATCGGTCTGATGGGCGTGGGGACCGTGGGGTCGGGTGTGGTCAAGCTGCTCCAGGCGAATGAGAGCCAGATCACCCAGCGCGCCGGGAGACGGGTAGTGATCAGGAAAATCCTGGAGCGAGATCCGGAAAAGCTGCGAATTATGGGCCTGACGGATGTGGGCACTGACCGCTGGCAGGATCTCCTGGAAGATCCGGAAATCCAGATTATCGTCGAACTGTTGGGGGGCATCGAACCGTCCCGAACTTACCTGATAGAAGCGCTGCGCAGGGGTAAGCATGTGGTGACCGCCAACAAGGACCTGGTTGCCGCGTACGGAAAGGATCTTTTTGAGGCCGCCGCGGCCACCAGTTCGGACCTGTATTTCGAGGCCAGCGTAGGTGGCGGCATTCCGGTGATCAGGGTTTTGAAGGAGAGTCTGGCCGCCAACCGGATTGAAACGGTGATCGGCATCGTCAACGGTACGACCAATTATATCCTCACCCGGATGGGTGATGAGGGAATCGATTTCGAGACGGCGCTGGAGGCGGCCAAAGCCGCCGGCTATGCGGAGGCGGATCCGAGCGCCGACTTGGAAGGACTTGACGCGGCCAGGAAGATCGCCATCCTGGCTTCGATCGCCTTCAACACCCGCATCACTCCCGACAATGTTTTCGTTGAAGGGATCACCAGGGTCACTCCCCAGGACATCAGCTACGCCCGGGAGCTGGGCTATGTGATCAAGCTGCTGGCGATTGCCAGGGAACAGGATGAGGTGGAGGTCCGGGTGCATCCGTCCCTGCTGCCGAAAAGCCACCCCCTGGCCAGTGTTCAAGGCGTATTCAACGCCATCTTTGTCCAGGGCGATGCAGTGGGGGAGACCATGCTCTACGGTCAGGGCGCCGGGCAGATGCCGACCGCCAGCGCCGTGGTGGGCGACGTGATGGAGATCGTGCACAACCTGGAGAGCAACAGCACCGGGCGCTTTTCCTGCACCTGCTTTTATGAGAAGACGATCAGGCCGAAGGGGAAGTTTCACAGCAAGTATTACATCCGCCTGGTGGTGAGGGACCAGCCCGGAGTGCTCGCCAGCATTGCCGGAGTGTTCGGGAACCACAGGGTTGGCCTGGGTTCGGTGATCCAAAAGCGGACGATGAATATCTCGGGCGTCTCCATGGCCGAGCTGGTGCTGATCACCCACGAAGTCGAAGAGCAGGACGTCCAGGATGCCCTGGCGGTTATCGGCGGCCTCTCGATCGTCGGTTCGGTAGAGAACGTGATCCGAGTCGAGGGAGGGAGCCGCGACTGATGACCTGGCGCGGGGTAATCGACGCCTATCGTTCCTTTCTGCCTGTCAGCGAACAGACACCGGTGGTCACCCTCTATGAGGGCAACACCCTGCTCCTGCCCGCTCCGAAGCTGGCCAAGCAGCTTGGGGTGGAGATCTACCTGAAGTTCGAGGGCCAGCATCCCACCGGCTCCTTTAAGGACCGGGGGATGACCCTGGCGGTCAGCAAGGCGGTGGAGAGTGGATCGCAGGCCATCATGTGCGCCTCCACCGGGAATACCTCAGCCTCTGCCGCCGCCTACGCAGCCAGAGCCGGCATCAGATGCGCCGTCCTGGTGCCCGCCGGCTATGTTGCCCTGGGCAAACTTGCCCAGGCGCTGATCTATGGCGCCGAGGTCATTGCCATTGACGGCAACTTTGATGCCGCCCTGAAGCTGGTGCGGCAGATCACCGAGTCCTACCCGCTGACCCTGGTCAATTCCTTGAACCCCCATCGCATTGAGGGACAGAAGACTGCGGCCTTCGAGGTCTGCGACCAACTGGGTTCGGCCCCGGACTACCTGGCCCTGCCGGTTGGCAACGCCGGCAATATCACGGCCTACTGGAAGGGGTTCCGGGAGTACCGGGAGGCCGGATGCAGCGACAGTCTGCCAAAAATGCTGGGGTTTCAGGCAGCGGGGGCGGCGCCGATCGTTGACGGCCGGCTGGTGCCCGAGCCGCGGACTCTGGCGACGGCAATCCGGATCGGCAATCCTGCCAGTTGGCAGAGAGCGGTCCAGGCGCTGGAAGAGTCCCAGGGACGGATCGAAAAGGTGACTGACGAGGAGATCATCGAGGCCTACAAGATGGTTGCCCGTTGGGAGGGCCTTTTTGTGGAACCGGCCTCGGCGGCCGCCCTGGCCGGAGTTGTCAAGCTGGCTAAAACGGGCTTCTTCACCCCCGGCAGCCGCCTGGTCTGTATCATGACCGGCCACGGGTTGAAAGACCCCGATACCACCCTGAATACCTGCAAGCTGCAGCCCAGGGTGGTCCCCGGTGAAGAACAGGCGGTCATGGATCTGCTGCATGACTTGAAAGTGATCTGAGCAACCGCTTGCGCGAGTTCTGCGCCAACATATGGATGGAAGAACAGGTGATTGAGAGTGGGTAGAAAAGTCATAGTCAGGGTACCGGCGAGCGTGGCCAACCTGGGGTCGGGTTTCGACGCCATGGGGATGGCGCTGAACCTGTACAACACGGTGGAATTGGAAGAGACCGGTGCCGGATACGAGATCGAGATGTCGGGGGAGGGGGAGCAGACGCTCCCCAGGGACCAGAGCAATCTGGTGGCCCAGGCGATCAACCGGCTTTTTGAGGTCACCTCCCAACAGATATCCGGATGGCGGCTGCGCCTGATCAACAATATTCCTCTGCAGAGCGGCCTGGGCAGTAGCGCCGCCGCCATTGTCGGCGGTCTGGTGGCAGCCAATGCCGTGGCCGGATACCCCCTTTCCCTGAAGCAGATTCTCTCCCAGGCGATCGCTCTGGAAGGGCATCCGGACAATGCCGCCGCCGCCCTGTTGGGCGGGGTGGTGGTGATCGTGCCGGGGGAGAGCTGTACTGCAGACAATTCAGGCGCTGGACCCGAATACCTGTATACCTGTTTTAAACCGCCTGCGGACCTGGTGGCCTATACAGCGATCCCCGGATTCACCCTGTCCACCAGCCTGGCCAGACAGATCCTGCCGGAGCAGATCTCTTTAAAGGATGCCGTCTTCAACCTGGCGCGAGCAGCGATGCTGGCCATGGCCCTGCGTGACGGGGACTGGGACAAGCTGGGCATCGCCACGCAGGACCGCATCCATCAACCATACCGCGCCCACCTGATCCAGGGCCTGGAGGAAATGTTCCAGGCGGCGCGGCTGGCCGGCGCCTATGGCGTCTTCCTGGGCGGAGCCGGCCCCTCGGTTGTTGCCCTGGGACCTCCGGGTTCCAAGGCGGGAGAAGTGATGCGCAAAGTATTCATGGCTCATGGAGCCGAAGCCAGGGTGCTGGAGTTGCAGCCGAGTCCCTTCGGCGCCTATGCTGAGATATCTTCACTATAATTGCTCAGGAGTCAGGAGCCAGAAGCAGCTACTCCGCACTATTGTCGGGCCGTGCACCCCGTATTCCATTCGGGCCGGGCGTAGCCCGTGTTCTCCACCTTCCGTTCGCGCCGGGCGTAGCCCGGATGCGGAGGATGAGGAATGCAGGTCTGGAGGCGGCGCAGTACTGGCGCAACCGGGACACCTCAACAAATTCTGAATTACGATTATTGAATACGGAGGCTTATAGCAGTGCCGATCATTGTTCAAAAATTCGGGGGTACATCGGTTGGCGACCCCGGCCTGATCAGGAACGTGGCGCGCCGGGTGGCGAAAACCAGGGAAGAGGGCAACCAGGTGGTCGTGGTGGTCTCGGCCATGGGCCATACCACCGACCGGCTCGTCGAACTGGCCAGAGCGGTAGGTGATTGCACCCCGGAGCGAGAGATGGACATGCTGTTGGCAACAGGTGAGCAGGTGACGATCGCCCTGCTGGCCATGACCTTGAAAGGAATGGGCTATCCGACCGTCTCCCTGACCGGCGCCCAGGCCGGCATCATGACCGACAATGCCTACACCAGGGCCAGGATCGTCTCTGTGGATGAGAAGCGAATCAGGCGGGAACTGGAGCAGGGGCAGATCGTGGTGGTGGCCGGCTTCCAGGGAATAGATGCCCGGGGTGAGACAACCACCCTCGGCCGGGGCGGTTCGGATACCACCGCGGTGGCTCTGGCTGCGGCTTTGCACGCCGAGGTCTGCGAGATCTACACCGACGTGGACGGCGTCTATACCGCAGACCCGCGCCTGATCCCGGATGCCCTGAAGCTTGACCGGATCTCCTATGACGAAATGCTGGAGCTGGCCAGCCTTGGTGCTCTGGTCCTCCAGGCGCGCTCGGTGGAGTATGCCAGACAGTACGGGGTTGTGATCCACGTCAGGTCCAGTTTTAACGAAAACCAGGGTACATTGGTGAAGGAGGTTTCCGGTATGGAAGAGTCTCGCCTGCTGAGCGGGGTGGCCCATGATATCAATGTAGCAAAGATCGGACTCTTCGATGTGCCAGACCAGCCCGGGGTCGCCAGGCATCTGTTCAAGGCGCTGGCTGCCGAAGAGGTCGACGTCGACATGATCATTCAGAGTTGGATGCGCAGCGGGAAGAACGATATCGTGTTTACGGTTACCAGGGATGACCTTCCCAGGGCTCTCCCGGTGGTTAAAAGAGTGGTTGCCGAGATCGGGGCGGCGGGGATGGACTATAACGACCACATGGCCAAGGTGTCGATCGTGGGCGCCGGCATGGTTTCCAGCCCTGGAGTCGCAGCCGACATGTTCGAGGCGCTGTCCAACGAGAACATCAATATCAACATGATCAGCACCTCGGAGATCAAGATCTCCTGTGTCATTGAGGAGGATGAAGCGATCAGGGCGGTCAAGGCGATCCATGCCCGGATGATCGGAAGATGAGGCAATCCGGCTATTCAACTTGGCCTTGGGCTTCAGGGGGGGGGATTATAGCCCCGCTCTGAAGCCTTGTGCTCAGGACAGGCCGTAGGCCTGGATGCGGAGGAGCGGGCCTTGGCTGGGCGGGGCATGGCCAGGATCGGCGCGGGGGTGAGGAATGCATGGCGACAACCAGGAAACTGCTCGATGCTATCCACGTCTTCTCTCAATTTTTTGATCAGGTGGAGCAGGCTATTGCCATTGTCGGTGTCGATGGGAGATTCTTGTATTTCAATCCCAAGATGTACAGTATCGACATTACCGATGAGGAGGCGATCGGGCAGCATGTTCTGGAGCGCTGGCCGTATCTTTCCGATGAGACCAGCACCATGATGCGATCCGTCAACAAAGGAGAAAAATTTTTCAGCAATCACCAGGTCTACTACACCCGCACCGGCCAGGTGATGGACTATCTCCATACCACACTGCCCATCTATGATGAAGCCTCGCAGATCATCGGGGCGATCGAAATCGGCAGGAACATTGATAGCTTGAAACACCTCTCCGATCAGGTGCTGGAACTGTCAGAGCGGCTCTACGCCCAGGGCAAGGAAAAACAGGTCCCGGACGCCAAGGAGATCATCACCAGGAGCAGCGGGATGTTGAGAATTATCGGAGAGCTGGACCGCTATGCGGTGCAAGATATCCCCCTGCTGATCTATGGAGAGACCGGCACCGGCAAGGAGCTCTTTGTCCAACGTGCCCACCGGAAAAGCTTGCGGGCGGGCAAGCCGCTGATCACCCTGAATTGCGCGGCCATCCCCGGAACGCTGATGGAGGGCATTCTCTTCGGGACTAAAAAGGGTGCCTTCACCGGGTCGGAAAACCGCAAGGGCATCTTCGATATCGCCGATTGCGGCACCATCTTCCTTGATGAACTCAACTCAATGCCGATTGACATCCAGGCCAAGCTGTTGCGCGTGCTGCAGGACGGCGAGATCATGAAACTGGGCGAGAATGTGTCCACCAAAGTCAACGTCAGGGTAATCACCGCCATGAATGAGCCTCCGGAGCAGGCCATCAAGCTGAGGCACCTGCGCCAGGATCTCTATTACCGGATCAGTGTCGGGTACATCAATATTCCCAGCCTTCGGGAACGTCCCGAAGACATCGTGCCGCTGGCCGAGCACTTTTTAAGAAAATATGTCCGGGAGATCAACAGCCGGGTTTCCGCTATCGCTCCCCAGGCCAGGCGGGAGTTGGAAACCTTTGATTGGCCCGGGAACGTGAGAATGCTGGAAAACGTCATCAGAAGAAGCGTGCTCCTGGAAGACCCCGACCATACCGAACTTTGCAAGATTCATTATCAGTTGGCCGAATTCCAATCTTCGCATAATAATCAGCAGGATGACAACCAGGAGCGGCAGGCATCCCGGTCAGACGCCGATTCCTCTCTGGCAGACAGAGTCGATGACTACGAACGGAACCTGATTCAGCAAGCCTTGCAGCGAACCGGGGGCAATATCAAACAGACCGCCCTCCTGCTCCATACCCCCCGCCCTACCCTCCAGCGAAAGATCAAGCTGTATCACCTGCAGCAATTTGAGTAGTGGGGCCGCTGCTGTAACCTCCATCAAACCTCAATAGAGCATCGACAGGCCACCGCGAGGAACCTTGGGCCACCCCGCGGCTATCGCTGGCCTTCATCCCGCTCTAGGGTCAGCATTCTCTCACAATCCAGTTCTGCCCCCCATGCAGTCAAGTTGTCTGAAGACGTCGGGTATGCCCGATATCGGGCATTGATGTGGCCAAACCGGCGTTTTGCTAATAGAAAGTGCTGGCCAGAAATGAGCACAGATGACCAAAACTGGGCAATAAATAGAATGCATGCTCAGATAATTATCTGAAATCCAAAAATATCATTGTTCTGGTCGGATAAAACTGGCACAAACAGGTCTCAATGCCTGATCAGACCAAGAAAAGTCGGGATTAAGGTCCTGGGGCGACCCTCTCGGTTGGCATGGTTCTTGCGTTATTAACCTGATGTGGACACTCAATCAGGTTTCAGTGAAGGCCAATTTCAAGAAAGTGGGGGGGATGTGATCGAGCATCGGAAAGGAACATCTTCAAAATAAAGAGACGCTGTAATGCTTCGATGGGAGGGCTTCAGGTTGGATGATCAGGGAAACGGCAACGCCAGGCCCAGGACAAAACTGGAACAAGAATTCAATGCTATCCGCAACGGCGTGATCACCAGGGATCAGAGATTTGCCTCCAGAGACGGGCATCTGGTCTTCGACGGATACGATCTGGTCGATATTGCCAGAGCGTACACCACGCCCGTCTATGTCTTCTCGGAGAAGGAAATTCAGCGCAACATCGCCGAACTCGACCAGGCTTTCAAGGGGCACTCCAAGTTCAAGACCTTCTATGCATCCAAAGCCTGTTCGGTGATGGGCATTCTCAAGGTGGTCAAGGAGGCCGGCATCTGCGTGGAGACCAACTCCCGCTATGAAATCCAGAAGTGCCTGGAGATCGGTTTCAGCGGTGAGCAGATCTGCTTCAACGGGGTGATCAAGAAGCCGGCTGACCTGAAATTGGCCATTGTCAACGATGTTTATATGATCAACGTGGACAGCTTTTATGAGCTGGAACTGATCGGGGAGATTTCCAACCGCCTGCGCAAGAAGGCCAACGTCTGCATCCGGGTCGAGCCCAGCGTCCCCTCGCCGACTCATCCGGTCTGTGTTACCGCCTATCATGCCAAGTCGGGGATTGACCTGCAGGATGCGGAAAAGATGGTTCGCAGGATCATCGACCTGCCCTACGTTCACCTGAAGGGCCTGCACATGCACGTGGGGGACCAGATCCCCGTGCTCGAACCTTTTACCAGGGCGACCCGCATTCTGGTCGAGGAATCAGCGCGCTTGGAGCGCCTCTTCGGCATCAGATTCGAGGCGATCAACGTGGGCGGTGGCTCTCCCGTTCCCTACAAGTACGGCAAGGGTGACGGGGCGAAAGACTTTATGTATACCAACATCGATACCGATGATTATGCCCGGACGATCATTGAAGAGGTGCACAAGTGGCGCAGTGATGTGGAGATCTGCATCGAACCGGGCCGCAAGGTAGTGAGCAGCGCTGGCGTCATGCTGACCACCTGCTCCTGCGAGAAGCACAAGACCCTTTACGATCTGGAGAACCGGATCCAGGGCGTGGTTGAATGGCTGGGTGTCGATGCCGGCTACAGCGTGTTCTCGGATCAGTTGCACTTCGACTGGTATTTCAATCTCTTCAACGCCAGCCGGGTGGATGACCGGTGCGACAGATGGGCCAAGGTTTTCGGCCCCCTGTGCGACGGCGGCGACTACTACCACCAGGGAGTGGACGGGGAGTTCTTCCCACTGCCGTCAGCCACTGACATTGGCGATGTCTTGGTCTTTATCGATGCCGGAGCCTACTCCATAGAGAGCCAGACCGTCTACAACAACCGCCCGCGCACCGCGGTGCTGCTGATCACCGGGGATGGCCGGCTGCAGCCGGTGCGGCGCGAGGACAGCTATGAAGATCTTTTGAGGAATGACATTTACTGAACTGATAAATGTCGTTGAAAAATTGAAAGGAGGCAAATCCATGAAAAAGATTCTCGGGGTTACCGATATCGTTCTACTCAGCGTGGCGGCCATATTGAGCATCAGACAGATTCCCAATGCGGCTCCCTATGGGGCGGGAGCGATCGTGATGTGGGTCCTGGCGGCCTTCATCTTCTTTATTCCGTTGACCATGTGCTGCGGGGAGATGGCTACCGGATGGCCGCACGAGGGCGGCCTGTTTGTCTGGGTGCGGGAATCCTTCGGCGGCCGCATCGGCTGGTTTGTAGCGATCTCCTATATCATCTGTTGTATCATCTACAACCCCCTGATGCTGCAATTCATGTTCTCCAGTATTGGCTATGCCATCAGTCCGGCGCTGGCATCGAACGTCCAGTTCATTGGGTGGGCCTCGATCATCGCCTTCTGGATCCTCACCCTGCTCAATCTTAAAGGCATCGAGGGCACCAAAAAGATCACCAACTGGGGCGCCATCCTGGGTATCTTTCCGCCGCTGGTGATCATCGTCCTGCTGGGCGGCTACTGGCTGCTGTCAGGCCATCCGATGGCCACCAGCTATGCCCTGACCGCCAAGAACTGGCTGCCGAATTTCGGCGATCTGTCGACCGTGGTCTTCTTCTCCACCATCATGTACGCCTACGCCGGCATGGAAGTGTCCCCGATGATCGCCGAACACGTCAAGAACCCCAAGCGGGACTTTCCCAAGGCTATGCTGATTGCCGGCTGCGTCATCGCCGGTCTTTACATCCTGGGCAACGTTGGGCTGAACGCCCTGCTGCCGGCCAACAGCACCGATATCGCCGCTGGGATCATGCAGGCGATGGTGGCCGCTTCCAAGGCCATGGGCCTACCCTGGCTGCCAATCCTGATGGGCATCCTGATGGGTGTGGGTATTATCTCCGCCCTCAATGCCTGGCTGATCGGCCCGATCTACATGGTGAACACTGCCTCCGGCGAACACCACATCTTCGGCAAGAAGTTCGATGAGCGCGACCCGGAAACCGGCGCCCCCAAGGCGGCCCTGATCTGGCAGGCAGTGTTCGTCACCGTTCTGGTCTTCATGACCTTCATCTCCAAGACCGCCACCGAGGCCTACTGGACACTGTCGGCCATGACCACGCTGTTCTATTTCATACCCTTCCTGTTCCTCTTCTCCGGTTACATGATCCTGCGCCGCAAGCATCCAAAGGTGGAGCGCACCTATGAACTTCCGGTCTCGTTGCGGGTGATCGCTCCGGTGGTCGGCTTCGTAGCTACCCTGGTTGCTGTGATCCTCTCTTTTGTTCCGCCAACACAGGTCTCCATCGCCAGCATCTTCTGGTTTGAATTCAAACTGGTCGTCCCGGTGCTGATACTGCTGATCATCTGTGATGTCCTCTATGTCCGGGCGGTGAAGCGGGATAAGGACAAGCCAGGCAACGTGCCGGCCGATCTGCCCGCCTGAGTTTGGCAGCAACAGAATGTAGGAGGATATTGCCTTGAGCTACCCCAAACTACAGATCAACGTTCGCAAGCTGGAACAGAACGCCAGATACGAGATCGAGCACATGGCCAACTGGGGAGTCACCATCATGGGTGTCAACAAGGTCTTCAACGGTGACTACGAGTGCGCCAGTGCCCTGGTCAGAGCCGGCATGACCATGGTGGCCGAATCCCGGCTCTATAACCTGAAAAAGATCCAGGACCTGCCCTGCCGGAAGTGTTTGCTACGCACCACCGCTCTCTCTGAGGTGGAGGATGCGGTGCGGTACGCCGACATCACCCTGAACTCCGATATCCAGGTGATCCGGGCGCTGTCCCGGGAGGCGGTCAGGCAGGACAAAGTGCACCAGATCCAATTGATGATCGACATGGGGGACCTCAGGGAGGGTATCTGGTTCCAATATCGCGACCAGTTGGATGCCGTAGTGGCGGAGATCTTGACCCTGCCAAACATTAGGATCCACAGTTATGGCACCAACTACAACTGTTTCGGGACGGCGCTGCCGACCATGGAGAACGGCAACCTGTTCGTCAAGATCTGCCGGGAACTGAACCAGAAATTCAACATCGAAGTTCCCCTGTTCGCCAACGGCAACAGTACCAGTGTTCGACTGATGGAAGCGGGAATGTGGCCGGAGGGGGCGAACATGCTGCGGATGGGTGGCCTGCACGAGTACGGTCTCGACTATGTCGACCCCTACTATCTGCCAGGTTATTACCACTCGGATATGGATAGCAAGCGGCTGGTTTCCAACCTGTATATTCTGAAGGCGGAGATCATCGAGTGCTATCGCAAGCCCAGTGTTCCTTACGGGGAGTTGGGGCTGGACGCCTTCCTGAAACCGCACGAGTTTGTCGACCGGGGCGTGCGCAAGCAGGCGATCCTGGCCATCGGCCGGCAGGATGTGCCCTATGAGAACATCTGGCCGATCGACGAGAAAATCCAAATGATGGGCCAGTGCAGCGACCATACCATTATCGACATCGAAGAATGCCAACAGGATTACCAGGTAGGCGACATCATCAGCTTCGAGATCGACTATACCGCCCTGCTGGCCATCATGAACGGCAACAGCGTGTCCAGGGAGTACGTCGACGATTGACCGGCGCACCGCTGCCGGGTGCTGAGACCCGGCAGCGGAAACACCGGTATTGCCTTGCGGCAGTGTCATTTCGAGGAGGAGCAGCCAATGTCCTATCCGCGACTGGAGATCAATCTGCGCAAGCTGGAGTATAATGCCCGTTTCGAGGTAGCCAGCCTGGCTCAGCATGGCATCACCGTCATGGGTGTCAACAAGGTCTTCAATGGTTGCGTGGAGACGGCAGCAGCCCTGGTGCGCGGCGGCATCGAGGTGGTGGCGGAATCACGGGTCTACAACCTGAAAAAGCTGGCGGGGTTGCCCTGCCTCAAATGCCTGCTGCGCAGTCCCTCTCTGAGCGAGATCGGGGAGACAATCAGTTACGCGGACATCTCCCTGAATTCCGAAATACCAGTGCTGCAGGCCCTGTCCCGGGAAGCGGTCAGGCAGAACCGTCAGCATTGGATCATGTTAATGATCGATTTCGGTGATATCCGGGAGGGGATCTGGTTTGAGAACCGCCGGGAGATCGAGGCGGCGGTGCAGGCGGTGCTGGATCTTCCGAACCTGTCTCTCTATTCGCTGGGTACCAACTTCAACTGCTTCGGCACTGCCCTGCCGACCGCCGAGAACGGCCGATTGTTCGTCGAGCTGGCCCGGTCGCTCGAGGCCCTGTTCCGGATCACCATCCCCTATCTGTCCGGGGGCAATTGCACCAGTTTCCATCTGGTGGACAAGGGGATCTGGCCGGAGGGGATCAACAATTTGCGGATCGGCGGGCTGCACCAGTACGGCATCGAATATGTGAATGTCAAGTACGTCGACGGGTATTACCACTCCGCGATGGACGTCGAGCGAGTGGCGTCCAACCTCTACATCCTCAAAGCAGAGATCATCGAACTGAATACCAAACCGACGGTGCCTTACGGCGAACTGGGGGTGGACGCCTTCCTGCAGAAAAAGAGCTTTGTTGACCGCGGCCGGCGCAAGCGGGCGCTGCTGGCTTTGGGACGCCAGGATCTGCCTAGTGAGAACATCTGGCCGGTGGATCCCCGGATCGAGATCCTCGGCCAGACCAGCGACCACACCATCATCGACATCGAGGACTGCCACCGGGATTATCGGGTAGGTGACACCGTGGCCTTCGAGATCGACTATACTGCCTTGCTGGCAGCCTGCAATTCACCGGGTGTGGAAAAGGTCTTTGTAGATGATTGAGCAAGATCAAAATACATTCTGGAGGTTTTATCGATGAGCGATCTGTTGCTAAGCATCAAAGAAGCGGTGATCGAGGGGGAGGAGGACCAGGTAATCTCCCTGGTGGAGAGCGCCCTCAAAGAGGGTACCGAAGCCAGGGCGATCTTGGATGCCCTGTCCGAGTCGATGCTGGAGATTGGGGAGCGCTGGAACAGGAACGATATCTTCATCCCCGAAGTGATGGGAGCCGCCGACGTCTTTCAGAAAGCGGCCACTTTCCTGGAGCCCCAACTGCTGGCCGGAGGCGGGCAGCAGAAGCTGGGTACGATTGTTCTGGGTACGGTGCAGGGCGACCTGCACAACCTCGGCAAGAACCTGGTGGCGGTGATGCTGCGTACTGCCGGCTTCAACGTGGTGGACCTGGGCGTCAATGTCTCCGCCCAGCAGTTCCTGGAGGCGGCCGCCCAGCACCAGGCCAGTATCATTGGCCTGAGCGCCCTGTTGACGACCACCATGATGGAGCAGAAGAAAGTGATCGATCTGCTGACGGAGACCGGGGTGCGCTCCAAGTATAAGGTGATGGTCGGTGGTGCTCCGATCAGCCAGAAATGGTCGGACGAGATCGGGTCGGATGGATATGCCAGGAATGCCGGCGAGGCTGTAGAGCTGGCCCGGAAGCTAATCGCTGCCTGAAGGGAGTGCTCAAGATGGCCAAGTTTGACTTTGCGGGGTTGCCCCCGCTGACTATTCTGAAGCCGGATCAGATCGAGCAGGTCCATGCCAACGCTCTGAAGATCCTGGAAGACGTCGGCGTTTACTTCGACTCCGACGAGGCGGTCGGGATCCTGGCCGATGCCGGCTGCACAGTGGATCGCGATGCCAAGATCGTCAAGTTTCCGTCCTCGCTGGTGCTCAAGTGCATCGAACTGGCGCCGGAGACCATCAGGCTCTATGACCGGGATGGGGAGCTTTACACGGAACTAGGGGGCAACAAGGTGCATTTTGACCCCTGCTCCTGCCCGTCAAACGTGCTGCTGGATGACGGGGTGTCGATCAGGCAGTCCAGCGTCGAGGACTTGAAGACGATCATTAAAGTCGCCGATACCCTGGACCAGTACGATCTGCAGTCAGGGGCGGTAGTCTGCCACGATGTTCCGGTGGCGATGGACACCATCTATGCCAACTACCTGATCATGAAGGGATCAAAAAAGCCGATCATCGATGGGGCGATCGATGTGCCCGGAGTTCGGCGCACTTTCGAGCTGTTCAAGGCGATCCGCGGTTCGGAGCAGGCAGTCAGGGAGAAGCCGTACGCCATCTTTGACATCTGCCCGGCTCCGCCGCTGAAATGGTCGGAGATCAGTTCGGCCAACATCATCGACTGTGCCCGCCTCGGCCTGCCGATCGAGACCATCTCGCTGCCTCTGCCCGGCGCCGGCTCCCCGGTGACCCTGGCCGGATCCATCGTCCAGCACACTGCCGAGACCCTGAGCGGCCTGGTGCTGGCCCAGGTGATCCACCCCGGATTGCCCTTCAGCTACGGCGGAGCGCCGGTGCTGTTCGACATGCGCACCACTACCACGCCGATGGCCGCCCTGGAGGCCAACATGATCTCCTGCGGCTATGCCCTGATGGGCAAATACTACGGCTTGCCCACGCACACCTATGCCACTCTGTCGGACGCCAAGGTAGTTGACTACCAGGCAGGCTACGAGACGGCCATGAGCGGGCTGCTCTGCGCCCTGTCCGGGTTTAATATGATCTCCGGCGCCGGCGGACTGGATTATGTGGCGGAATTTAGCATCGAAAAGCTGGTCATGGACGCCGAAGTGATCGGGATGATCAAACGCCTGCTGCGAGGTATCGAGTTCAATGAGGAGACCCTAGCCCAGGCGCTGATCTACGAAATAGGGCCCGGAGGCGATTTTCTCAAGTCCAAGCATACCCGCAAATGGTTCAAGCGGGAGCAATATATGCCGAGTCCGGTAGTCGACCGCCAGGACCGGGCGAACTGGGACGCTGCCGGGCAGGTGGGGATCTATCAGCGGGCGAAGGAGCAGTTGGCGGCGATCAGGCAACAGCCCGGGAGACCGCTGGACACTGACCGGTCGCGCGCTCTCGATCAGGCACTGATGGATGTGGCCGCCGAGGCCGGCGTGACAGTGCCTCTAACCGACTAGCAGCCGGAATAAAAACTTAAGCTGGAGGTGGGCGCATTGCCCAAATTCTCTTTTACAGGTATGCCCATGTTGAAAATCCTGGAGCCTGGCCAGATCGAGCAGATCCACGAGACGGCGCTGTCAGTTTTAGAGAGTTGCGGAGTCTTCTTCGATTCGGACGAGGCGATCCGAATCCTGGCTGAGGCCGGTTGCGGCGTGGATAAAGAAAAAAAGATCGCCAAGTTTCCGCGCGATCTGGTGATCAGGTGCATCGAACTGGCGCCGGAAACCTTCAAGCTTTATAGCCGGGAAGGGGAATTCTACACCGAGGTTGGCGGCAACACTCCTAATTTCTACCCCGGGTCCTGCCCCGCCAATATCCTGGAGAGCGATGGCGTCACGGTGCGCAATTCCACCATCGCCGATATGGAACTGATTGCCAGAACAGCCGAGTTCCTGCCCCAGATGGATTTTGTCTCCACCTCGGTGGTCTGCTCGGAGGTTCCCTATGAACTGGGCGACCAGTACATCTATTACACCACCATCAAGAACACTACCAAGCCGATTATCGGTGGCGCCGTGGATATTCCCGGCGTCTGGCGCACCTTCGAACTGCTCAAGGCGATCCGCGGCTCGGAGCAGGAAGCCCGGAAGAAGCCCTACACCGTCTTCGACATTTGCCCGGCGCCGCCGTTGAAATGGTCGGATATCAGTTCGGCCAACATCATCGATTGCGCCCATTACGAGATACCGATCGATTTCATTGCCCTGCCCATGCCAGGGGCCGGTTCCCCGGCCACTCTCGCCGGCTCCCTGGTCCAACATACGGTGGAGACCCTGAGCGGCCTGGTGCTGGCCCAGGTGATCCGCCCCGGACTGCCCTGCGCATACGGCGGAGCGCCGGTGCTGTTCGACATGCGCACAACTTACACCCCGATGGCCGCCCTGGAGGCCAACATGATCTCCTGTGGCTATGCCCTGATGGGCAAATACTACGGCCTGCCCACCCATACCTATGCCGTGCTGTCTGATGCCAAGGTGGTGGATGACCAGGCTGGTTTCGAATCGGCCATGAGCGGTCTGTTGGTTGCCCAGTCAGGCATCAACATTATTTCCGGTGCCGGCGGCCTGGACGTGATCGGGCAGCAGAGCCTGGAAAAACTGGTGATCGATGCGGAGATCATCGGTCTGATCAAGCGTTTTCTCCGCGGCATCGATGTGACGGATGAGAGCCTGGCCCGGGAACTGATCTGCCAGGTGGGACCCGGAGGGGACTTTCTGCAGACCAAGCATACCCGTCGCTGGTTCAAACAGGAGCAGTACATGCCGAGCCCGGTGCTGGACCGGATGGACCGGGCGAGTTGGGAGTCCAAAGGCCGGGTGGGAATCCTGGATCGGGCCAAAGAGCGGCTGGAGATGATCAGGCAGCAGCCTGTTAAATCTCTCGATGATGCCCGGCAGAACGCCCTCGATCAGGCGCTGCTCGATGTGGCCAAGGACGCCGGTGTGGAGGCTAAGATCGAAGAGTTGATGCGTTAGGATCTGGTTCCAGGAAGAAATTCGCTAGGAAACTGATCAACAGCAGCAGGAAGCCTTTTAACCACAGATCGACCGAGGAGGAAAGAAGATGGCGAGTTTAGAAGACCTGGCAAGGGAAGTCGAGAGCGGTAGCGAAGATGGCGTCAGGGCGCTTACCAACCAGATGATCGCTGACGGGGTGGACCCGGGGGCGATCATCAACCAGGGTCTGATTGCCGGGATGAACGCGGTCGGGGTGCGCTTCAAGGCAGGGGACATGTTCGTGCCGGAAGTCTTGATGGCGGCCAAGGCCATGGGTTCTGGGGTGGAATTGGTCAAACCGCTGCTGTCGGAAGCGGACATGCCGGCTGAAGGCAAGGTGCTGATCGGAACGGTCGAGGGCGACTTGCATGACATCGGCAAGAACCTGGTTGCCATGATGATGGAGGGCGTCGGGTTCACGGTGGTGGACCTGGGTGTCGATATCAGTCCCGAGGATTTTGTGGAGGCTGTCAAGTTGCACAAGCCAGACATTCTGGGCATGTCCGCCCTGTTAACCACCACCATGCCGGGCATGGAGGACACGATCGAGGCGCTGGAGGAAGAGGGTCTGCGGGACCAGGTCAAGATCATCATCGGCGGAGCTCCGATCTCGCAGGAGTTTGCCGACGACATCGGAGCCGACGGCTATGCTCCGGATGCGGCGTCGGCTGCCGATCTCTGCAAACAGCTCTTGAGCTGAGCCGGTGCTGGAACCAGTTCACAATGGCGGAAAGCCATGAGGAGGTAGAACATGGTCAAACGGAACGTGTCAGCCGGGCGTAGCGCCTGGCAGGGATTTGGCCTGAAGATCTTCAGCGACGACGACCTGTACCAGATCCACCTGGCCACGCTGGAGGTCCTGGAGCACTCGGGACTGTATGTGCAGAGCAACGAGGCCATGGATATCTTTGAGAACGGCGGCTGCAAAGTCGACCGCCAGCAGAAAAAAGTGCGGATTCCAGCCTATGTGGTTGAGGATGCCCTGAACTCCGCACCTCAAAAGGTGGTGCTCTGCGGGCGCGACCCGGAGAAGGATCTCGTGCTGGAGGCCAACCGGGTCAATTTCTGTCCCTTCGGAGAGGGGATCATGGTCAATGATCCGGAAACCGGGGAATACCGCAAGTCTACCAAGGCAGATATCGCCAATGTCGCCAAGCTGGTGGACGGCCTGGATGAATACGATATGCTGGAGTTCACCATTGCTGCCAGGGACGTCAACCCCAAGACGGCCTGCCTCCATACCTACGAGGCGACGGTGGCTAATACGAGCAAGCATATCCCACAGTCACCCGACGATGCCGAAACCGCCAAGATCCTGATCGAGATGGCCGAGGCAGTGGCCGGCGGCAAGGAAAAGCTGCAGCAGCGACCGATCGTTTCCGGCTGTGCCTGTCCGCAGAGTCCGCTCTCGCTGTCCCGGGGCTGCTGCGAGGCGATTATCGAGTACGCCAGGGCCGGGTTGCCCATGAATGTCCTGTCGATGGCCATGGCCGGCGGGTCGTCGCCGGTCACCCTGGCCGGCACCCTGGTCACCCACAACTGCGAGGTGCTGGGCGGTCATATTCTGGCCCAATTGACCCGCCGGGGCACGCCGGTCATCTATGGCAGCTCAACCACCATTCTGGACCTGAGGCGGGCCACTGCCACGGTGGGCTGCCCAGAGTTGGGCATGATCAGCGCCGCCGTCGCCCAGATGGCCCAGTACTACCTGCTGCCGAGCTACGTGGCCGGCGGGTAGACTGACAGCAAGATCTGCGATCTCCAGACTGGCCACGAAAAGACGATGACCGCCCTGTTGCCGGCATTGGCAGGCGCCAACATGATCTACGGCCTGGGGATGTTGGAGATGGGCATCACCCTAGACTTCGGCCAGTTGGTAATGGACAACGAGTTTGCCGGGATGATCAGAAGGGTGCTGCAGGGGATTCCTGTGAATGACGAGACTCTGGCAGTGGACGAGATCCGACGGGTAGGCGCCCGTGGGAACTTCCTCACCCAGGAGCACACGCTCGCTCACATGAAGACCTTGCAATCACAGCCCCGTCTGCTCGACCGCAACATGCGCGACCTCTGGACGGAGCAGGGAGCCACCGATCTGCCCACCCGCGCCCGGGAGGAGGCACGCCGCATTTTGAAAACGCATCAACCGTTGCCAGTATCAGAAGATGCGGGAACGACGATCAGATCGCTGATCGAAGAGGCGGAAAAAAAACTACCGGCCACCAGGACCCGCAAGAAGTAGAGGCCGGAGGCATGGCAAACAGGGGGGCAGCGGCCCGAGGTGGGCCGCTGCCCCCCTGTTCTTTTTGGCGCGCCCGGCAGGCTTGCCGTGGCCGGGGAAAACCCTGTCGCCTAACCAGCGGTCAGACAACCCAGAGGCAGGGGTGTCACTGGTCACGGTGGTCGGCGGCAGCGGGCAGGTCTGCGCCCGGTCACCGACCGGCCCTCTCGATCTCCAGCCGGTGATTTTTGATCTTGTGTTGCAGGGTGCTGCGGGGGATCTGCAGGAGTCGGGCGGCCCGCAGGACGTTGCCGTTGGACTTTTTCAGAACGGCACAGATCAGATCGCGCTCGTAAGCGTCCATCATTTCGGGCAGGGACAGGGCCTGGTCTCCATTGGCGGCCTGCTTGCCGGGCGTCTCCCCCTCTGCTTGCAGCGGCTGGAGATGATCGACCTCCAGGTGAAAGATGTTCAGCATGGACTGGCTGTATCCGTTCATACCCTTGCGCAGATGGGGGGGAACGGGCGGGCGTGCCCCCTGGTGCGATGCCTCCAGCAGCAGGCTCCTTCTGATCGCATTCTGCAGCATGCGCACGTTGCCCGGCCAGTCGTAAGACTCCATTATCTGCTTGACTTTCGGGCTGATCGAATCAATGTGGCAATTGTATTCACTGGAGTATTTCCTGACAAAATAGTCACCCAGCACCCCGATGTCATCACGCCGTTCCCGCAGGCTGGGGACACAGATCAGGCCGACGCTGATCCGGTAGTAGAGATCCTGGCGGAGGCGTCCCGCCCTGATCGCCTGCACCGGTGGCTCGTTCATTGCTGTGATCACTCTTACGTTGACCTTTTTCGAGACAGTGCTGCCCAGTCCCATGAACTCGCCTTCCTGCAAGACGCGCAGCAGCTTGGCCTGCAGTCCCAATGGCATGGAATTCAGCTCGTCCAGGAAGACGGTGCCGCCGTCGGCGATATCGAAAATGCCCTTGCGGTTCTCGGAGCCGGTGAAGGCGCCCTTCTTGGTGCCAAAGAGCATTCCCTCCATCAGCGTCTCCGGGATGGCCGCGCAGTTCAGGGTGATCATCGGTTTGTTCGCCCGGGAACTTTTTTGGTGTGCTCGCTGGACGAAGAGTTCCTTGCCGGTGCCGGTCTCGCCGTAGATCAACAGGGGAATATCCCTCCGGGCATAGAGGTCGAGGGCGTCGATGGCGCGCAGCATGTTGGCGTTCACAGTGATGATCTCCGGGGGAGATTGACCGGTCTCAGTGTCACTCCTGGCATAAAGTTGCTCCGACAGGTTCAGAACCTGGTTGGTCAGCGCCGTGATGTTGTCGATGCCGGAACCGATATCCACCGCGCCCAGCACCCTGCCGTCCTGGTCGAAGATCGGCAAGGTGCTGTGCAGGTAGTCCAGGATCTTGCCATCGGCGCCGGCATAGCATTCGAGGTGATTGATGAAACGCTCACCGTATTTCGCCGCCCGCAGCAGTGTGCTGGTCTCTGCGGTGTAATAGGGCCAGTATTCCAGCACATGCATGCCGACAGCGTCCTCTGGCAGGCGGTTGTCATAATCGGCCATCTTCTGGTTTAAATAGACAAAAAAGCCGCCGGTATCGACCATGGCTACCGGTTGTTCGAGATAGTCAAACAGTTGAGCGAACATCCTCTTATAGTCATTGAGCTGGTATTTTGCCATAAGGTTCGCCTTCCCGGTCTAGATGCATTCTGCCTTTGATAAATAGGAATATCCCGAGATCTCTTCGGAAAGAAATCGGTTGATCTCCGCTTATCTCCCTATATTCGATAAAATAGGAATACATGATATATTATCATACTGACGGCTGTTTCTTCAACCAACCGCCAAAGGAGTCTCCCGCTTCTATAAGCGGAAGAGGAATTTGGAAAAAACTTTTAATCACCAAATTCAGTGGGGGTGCAGACCCCCACTGAATCCCCGAGCGAAGCGAGTTGCTTGCAAGGCCGTGCTCCGGAGTGCTGAATTGGCGGGGATGCAGATCCCGGTTTTTCGGGGCGGGTCACGGCGGAACCTGACGCCTGGCGATACCGGCGCCGGATAGCCTGACGGCATCCTATGGCGATACCTTGCCCGCCTGTCCCTGGGTTCTCGGAAAGGTCAGGATGATGCTGCCGATGATCAGGGAAACTCCGACCGCTTCGGCGGTGCTGAGCAGTTCGCCCAGTACCAGGAAGGCCAGCAGCAGGGTCAGGACCGGCTCGAGGGTGCATCCCAGGGCCGCCTTGGAGGCGCCGATTTTCTTCAGAGCCATCAAAAAGAAGATGATCCCGAACAGATTGTTGCAGATTGCCGTGCCCAGCCCGATCAGGAGCTGGGCGCGGTTCAGGCTGACAATTTCCAGCAGGTGGGTGGGGAACAGAACGCCCATCACCACCATGCCGACCAGACTGAAGGTGGCCGCCAGTTGCAGGGGGCCGGCCCGGTGAACGTTTTTATGACCGATCAGGCAAAAGGTGGCGAAAAGGGTGCTCGCCAGCAGATCGAGCAGGAATCCCAGGGGCGAAATGGCCAGGGAGTGGCCAAAGACTCCGGAAAGGAGCACGATACCGCTTAGAGCCAGCGCCAGACCGGCCACGATCGCCTTTGACAGACGCTCTTTGAAAAAGGTGGCCGCTAAAACCGCCACCAGGATCGGGTAGGTATAGAAGATCACCGTTGCCACATTGGCGGCAACTTCCTTCAGGGAATAGAGATAGGCCATCTCGCTGGCGATCAGGACCAGGCCTTGCCCCAGCGATGCCTTCGATATGACCAGGGCCTGCCTGCCGTTGAAAATGAACAGGTACCCGAAGAGGATCAGGAACGAGAAGCCGTTTCTGAGCATCAGCAGCACTGCGGGGTCCAGGCCGTTGGCGTAGGCCAGCTTGCCGAAGATCGGCAGCGTGGAATCAGCCATGGCTGAGCAGACCACAAAAATCAGGCCGAGCAACTGTTGTGAATCAGACTTTTGCATTTAACGCCTCGAGTGGTTGAACGGATGTCTGGCCAGTCGGATATTCTTGACGATACCTAAATTATACATGTTTTGGCGGCTCGAAGCATCTTTCTGCGTAGGACCGCAGGCAGCAGGATCTTGCCGGGGCGTTTCCGTTGCCGGGCCTCGGGGACTCTTCCTCAACAAAGCGGCGCCGGGAAAAGCGGCGCTCGACAAGGCGGGAGCGCCCGGCGACTTGTTCAACAAAGGCCCGGCAACACACACAGGCCCGGCAACTTGACTTCAACGGCAAAAGCGAATACAATTTAAAACAATCAGGGTGTAGCTCAGCTTGGTAGAGCGCTTGCTTGGGGTGCAAGAGGTCGTGGGTTCAAGTCCCGCCACTCTGACCATCTGAAAACGAACGGGGGAGAGATGCCCCCTTTTTTGTTTTGGATGACGCCTTGAAGGCGCGCCTGCTGCCAGGCTGACCGGAGGAAGCAGTAGTGCCCGGCTGCAGGCTTTTTCGGGATCCGGGTGGTCTGAGCATAATATTGACCCTAAACGGGGAAATTCGTCAGGATTCTTCAGCCCGGAGTTGACCTATCCAGTAAAACGGCTGGCTGGATGGCTTCATTTCCAACGATCATGGCCCTCTATCCGGGGATCTGATTCTGGCGGGAAAACTGGCCGGCGCTGGTCCGCTGCAGGTGGGGGATATTGCCAGTGCGGACCTCGGTGAAATAGGCGTATTTGCCAATAAAACCGGCGGGTTCAGGGCCTAAAAATATTATTGACAATCGTTAATGAAGTGTTAAAATCTAAGAGGACTGGAACAAGGTACCGTGATAGGCAGGCAAATACCGGTTAAAATCCTTTTTTTACGTGAATTTCACCGAAATAACGAAAATTGGAGGAGGTCGAGACTATTAATGACGATGGTGAACTCTTTGGGGCGTCATGTTTTAGCTGAATTGTACGGTTGTGCATTCGAGTCCCTGGATGACCTGGAGCAGGTTCAAGAGTACATGAAGGATGCAGCACTGGCGGCAGGGGCGGAGATCAGGGAATGCGTCTTCCACAAGTTCAGCCCTCAAGGGGTAAGTGGCGTGGTGGTAATTTCGGAGTCTCATCTGGCGATCCATACCTGGCCTGAACTAGGATACGCGGCAGTTGATGTGTTTACCTGCGGGGAAAGAGTCGACCCCTGGGATGCCTGTCAATATCTCAAAGACAAATTTCGAGCAGAGTACATGACGGCCAACGAGATCAGGCGAGGGATCATGGAGATCGGCCAGAAAACGGCGGTAAATCTTTAGGGGGGATATTTATTTTAAACCGCCTATATGACAAAATATCGAAATGGTAGCTTGAGCCTTACAGAAATGATGTAAGGCTCTTTTGTTTTAAAAATACATAAAAATTTCTTGAAGATTAAGAGGAATTATTGCAAAAAGAGAGAATAGTGTTTTTACGATGACTATGAACGTCAAGGGGAGGTCGCCATGGGAGAGATAGACATAACCCAAGATTTAGAGAAAAATCGGTCTTTCGTGGATGCGGTCATTGAGGAAACGGGGTCGGACATCCGCCAGTGTTACCAGTGCGCCAAATGCTCCGGCGGCTGTCCCGGGACATTCGCGATGGATTACCTGCCGAACCAGATCATCAGGATGCTGATGCTGGGGATGGTGGACGAGGTCCTCAAATCGAAGACCATCTGGGTCTGTATGGCCTGTAACACCTGTACCACCCGGTGCATCCGCGACATCGACGTGGCTGCGGTGATGGACGACCTGCGCAAGGAAGCGATCAGACACGGTTATACCGAACATGCCAAGAACGTGATCGCCTCCAATAACACCTTCCTGTGGACGGTCAAATCCTGGGGACGGGTTTTCGATGCAGGAATGCTGATGATCTACAACATGAAGACCAGTAATCCGATGAATAATATGCAGTTTGCCCTTCCTACCATGCTTCGAGGCAAATCACCGATCATTCCGATTCCCCATGCTATAAAGGGGGTCAAGGAAGTTAAAAAAATCTTCGAGAAGGCCAAACAGGAGGGGAAATAGATGCCGAAGTACGCCCTTTTTCCAGGTTGCTCGCTAGAATCTACGGGGATGGAGTACGAGATGTCCACCGAAGCGGTGGCCCACGCCTTGGGGATCGAAATGGTTGAGGTTCCCGGGTGGAATTGTTGTGGGGCATCTGCCGCCCATATGACCGACCATCTGCTGTCTCTCGCCCTCCCGGCTAGAGCGCTGGCCCAGGCGGAAACGATTCCCGGGGTGACGGAGATGGTTGCCCCCTGCGCTGCCTGTCACATCAGGTTTGCAGCAGTGGAATACGAGGTGGGAAAGCACAATGACCTGCTGGGGGAGATCAACTCTCTGCTGGAAGCGCCCTATACCGGGAAGGTCAAGATCCGGCCGTTCATCGACATCTTCTCCAACCCTGAAACCCTGGCACAGATCAAGTCCAAGGTCACCCGCCCGTTGACCGGCCTGAAAGTGGCCTGCTATTATGGATGCCTGTTTGTGAAACCGCCCAAAGTGGCAGCTTTCTTTGACGATCCGGAGAACCCGATGTCCATGGACAACGTCATCAGCGCCCTCGGCGCTGAGCCGGTGCCCTGGCCGTACAAGACCGAGTGCTGCGGCGCTTCGTCGTCATTGACGCAGGAAGATGTCTGCACCAAACTGTGCAATGACATTCTGAAGATTGCCAAGGACTCCGGGGCGGACTGCATCGCCGCTTGCTGTCCGATGTGTCAGTCTAATCTGGACATGCGCCAGGTCACGGTGGAGAAGCAGTACGGTCTGCAGTACCGGATGCCGATCCCCTTCTTCACGCAACTGATCGGGCTGGCGATGGGTCTCGATCCCAAGGCCCTCGGCTTCAAGAAGCTATTTGTCGACCCGGCAAAGATGCTCCAGAAGGTCGGCGCCTGACAGCCAATTTCCAGACCCGGCGATCAGGCTGCGGGTGATCTATATAGAGAGATGATTCAAAAGAGGTTCTGATAAATTCAAGAACCTCTTTTGTTAGGGGGAGGTTGCGCTGTATGGTGGAGGGGTATCCGTTCAGCGTAAATTGTATTCAGGAAGATCTGAAAAACGTCTTTGCCAATTTCAGGACCTGGCTCAACGCTGATGCGGCAGTCCTCCTGGACCGATACCTGCCGGTATTCGGCGTCGATCCGGTAACGCCTCCGGTATTCGTCCTGTTAAGCGCCCGCCTGGCGGACGGCGCCGGAAATGCCCTCCTTCCCGCCCTGTTTATGACCATCATCTACCTGGCCATGGCCCTGCACACTCTGCCCCGGCAGATCCAGGGCCGTGACCGGCAACTGGTGATCCTGGAGGGCGATTACCTTTACGCCCACCTGTCCTTCATTCTCTGCCAGACAAATTGCCTGCACTTGCAGGAAAGGTTCTCCCGGCTGATCAGGGGGATGAACGAGGGCTCGGTCATGCGCCGGTTCTACCGGCAGGAAGGTCGGCCCCAGGCTGGCGACGGTTTGGTGGAGATTCTGGGCCGGCAGTATGGACTGTTCTTTGCAGAGTGCTGCGAATTGGGCGGGCTTTTTGCCGGATTGCGGCAGGAGGAGACCGACCTCCTGCGCCGGTTCGGCCAGGAATTCGGGGTTGCTTACGGTTGCAAGGAGGCCGGCCTGGAAGTGGATTTCTATGCACCCTTGCTCGAACGGGCGCTTGATTGCCTGAACTCCCTCGAGGGCAAGGAGGATCTCTGCACGTTTGCCCGGGAGTTGGTGGCGGCGACATCCGGCAACAGGTTCCTGGCGGCGGGGTGAACAATCTTGGAAATGAGCCTTCTTCTTGAGTAATTACCAGAAATGCGCTACACTGTTCTACGTCGATCAACCGCTGCATAACACCTGAACAGGGTTGGACTTTGACTGTCGGAGTGATCTTAGTGGCTTACCGTGATCTTAGGGAGTTTATTGAAACGCTGGAAAGCCGGGGTTTGCTGCGCAGGGTGAGGATTCCGGTCGATCCGGTCCTGGAAATAACCGAAATCACCGACCGGATCAGCAAGCAGGGCGGCCCGGCGCTGCTTTTTGAAAGTGTCCGGGGATCGGATCACCCGTTGTTGATCAATGCTTTTGGGAGCAGGGAAAGAATGGCCCTGGCCCTGGGAGTTCAGGACGTTGAGGAGATAGCTGCCAGAATCGATGGCCTGTTGAACATGAAAGACCTGCCTGGCAGCCTCTGGGAGAAGATCAAATTGCTGCCGCGCCTGGCCGAGATGAGTTCCTGGGCGCCCAAGACGGTGCACAACGCCCCCTGCCAGGAGGTGGTGCATCAGGAAGATGCCTCCCTGGATCGATTTCCGATCCTGCAGTGCTGGCCGGGAGACGGCGGGCGCTATCTGACCCTGCCGATCACCTTCACCAGGGACCCGGAGACCGGGTCGCGCAATACCGGCATGTACCGCCTGCAGGTGTTCGACCCCAGGACCACCGGGATGCACTGGCATCTGCATAAGAACGGCGCTGAAAATTACCAGAAGCACCGTCTGCTGGGGAAGCGTATGGATGCGGCCGTGGCCCTGGGAGGGGACCCGGCGATCACCTATTCGGCCACCGCTCCCCTGCCGGCCGGTTTCGACGAGATGCTGTTCGCCGGTTTTCTGCGCCAGCAGCCGGTGGAGATGGTCAAGTGCCTGACAGTAGACCTGGAGGTGCCGGCCGGGGCGGAGATCATCCTGGAAGGATATGTCGACCTGGATGAAAAACGCCTGGAGGGCCCCTTCGGCGATCATACGGGTTATTATTCTCTGGCCGACTGGTATCCGGTTTTTCACATCCAGTGCATCACCCACCGGCGGGATGCCGTCTATCCGGCTACCGTGGTCGGCAAGCCGCCCATGGAAGACTGCTTCATGGCCAAGGCTACCGAGCGGATTTTCCTGCCGGTGATCAAATTGAACCTCCCGGAAGTCGTGGATTACGACCTGCCTCTGGAAGGTGTTTTTCACAACTGTGCCGTGATCGCCATCGACAAGCAGTACCCCGGCCAGGCGAAAAAGGTCATGTGTGCGGTCTGGGGCATGGGGCAGATGATGTTCACCAAGATGGTCATCATCGTCGACAGGCATGTCAACGTGCACGACATGGCAGAAGTCTGGTGGAGGGTCTATAATAATGTGGACCCGAAGAGGGACTTCATGTTTGTGGAGGGGCCGGTGGAAGTCCTCGACCATGCCTCCCCCTATCCCGCCTATGGATCCAAGGTGGGGATCGATGCCACCAAGAAGTGGCCGGGAGAGGGCCACTTCCGGGACTGGCCGGAGGAGATCCAGATGTCCCCGG
>Ga0326728_10006492_pt1 | contig 31407 bp, 35 predicted proteins | sample MB3enrmetagenome_FD_207602 | JGI IMG/M metagenome (GOLD analysis project Ga0326728, IMG submission 207602) | Lab enriched peat soil microbial communities from McLean, Ithaca, NY, United States - MB31MN | ecosystem: Environmental > Terrestrial > Soil > Wetlands > Peat | place: USA: New York...
CACCGAACCGGACCAGGCGGAGCGGGTGAGGCATCTGGAGAATGCGGTGAAGCTGAGCCCGGGGTTCCATCCCGCATGGATGGCGCTGGGCCGGGAAGCCTACAACGGCCAGCAGTACCAGGATGCTGCTGCGGCATTTGCCAAGGTTGATCGCAACGGGACGGATGGCTTGGAAGCCGAGTTTTACCGGGGACTGTCGCTGGTGTTTTTGGGCGATTATGCCCATGCCGAACAGGCGTTTGCCGAAGTGGCGCGCGTGTTGCCGCTGGCCGAGGTGCTGAATAACGAGGGAGTGGCCGTGAGCCGCCAAGGCCACGACGGCACGTCGCTTTTTATTCAGGCTGCGGCCGCCGACCCCAACATGGCCGATTACCACTTCAATCTGGCCGTGAGCCTGAAGCGGCACAACAATTCGGCGGGGGCGGCAAACGAGTTGGCGCAATGCCTGAAGCTGCGGCCGAACGACAGCGAGGCGCAATCGCTGGCAGCGCAATGGAAGCTGCCGGGAACAGCCGCAAGCGGGCCTGTCGGCCCGGACGCAAACTCCGACCCGCTGGAGCGGATTGTGCGCACCTTTGACGCGGCTGCTTTCAGGCAGGCGGCGGCGATGCTGGACGAGATGAATGCCGGACGACTGGCTGCACTGACGCCACGCGAGCGGGCGCGGACTCTCTGCGCGCAGGCGAAGAGCTATCTGGACCGCAGCCTGCTGCTTGAGGCTGAACGGTTGTATCAGGCCGCCGTAGCCGCCGACGGCAACAGCGCAGAAGCGCACGCCGGACTGGCCGAAGTGCGCGAGCGCAGCGGCGATGGCGATGCCGCCCGCAAGGAGGCGCATGCGGCCCTGGAACTGGGCCCCTCGGCCAATGCGTATCTGGTACTGGCGCAGTTGGATTTTGCGGCCGGCTCATTACGCGAAGCAGACGCGGAAGCGGGAAATGCGCTGAAGCTGGACCCGGCAAACCCGGCGGCGCAGGAGTTGTCGCGGCGGATTTTGGCGAAAATGGGGCAGTGGTGAAGACGCAGCGGAGTGAGCGGGGCTAGCTGGGTTGTATTGAAACACCACACCAGAAAGTGCAATTCAGGCCGGGTTTTTGGGGGTTCAGAAGCGAGAGTTGGGGCACTTGGCTTAAACGCCATGGCGATGAGGGCCGAGCCACATGCCTGAGCTCAAGCGGCGAGATATTATCTCCGCTCACTCCGCCAACCCCGCTAACTCCGCTGATTTGAAAGGGGCGAGTCATGGGACAGCGCTTCGTACGACGGGGAATTGGATTCGGGATCGTTGTATCGGCTTTGCTGACTTGCCTGGGGGCGACAAATTGCAAGTCGGCTTTGGCGCAGCAGCCGGTTGCCCAGCAGCCGGTTGTGGACAAGCTGGTTCTCTCCGACACCATTCAGCCGGTGAGCGCGGACGAGCTGACCAGGGCTCTTGCGCGCGCCAACAGCGACGGGTCGCGGGCGCTGTTGATCGAGCTCGACACTCCGGGCGGTCTGCTGGACTCGACGCGCAGCATGGTCGGGGCGATTCTCAGCTCGCGAGTTCCGGTGATCGTGTACGTGTCTCCGGCGGGCGCGCGCGCGGGGTCGGCAGGATTCTTCCTTCTGGAGTCGGCTGACGTGGCCGCCATGGCGCCCGGCACCAACGCCGGCGCGGCCCATCCCGTAGTTGAGTTTGGCGGCCAGCCTGACGACACGATGAAGCAGAAAATCGAGAACGACGCCCAGGCGTTTCTGCGCTCTTACGTCACACGGCGCAACCGCAATGCCGAGGCTGCGGCGGCAGCCGTGGAGTCGTCGCACTCCTACACGGCCGAGGAGGCGCTGAACCAGCACCTGATCGATCTGATCGCGAATAACGATGGAGAGCTGCTGAACGCGCTGGAGGGCCGCGAGATTACGCGCATGGATGGATCGAAGTTGACGCTGCATCTGGCGGGCGCCAGGATCGTGCCCATCCAGTCCACTTTGCGCGATAGATTGCTGGGCTGGCTGGTCGATCCCAACATCGCGCTGCTGTTCCTGGTGGGCGGCGCGCTGCTGATCTATCTCGAATTCAACTCGCCCGGCACCATTGTTCCCGGCGCTCTGGGCACGCTGATGGTTCTGCTCGCGATTTTCGCGCTCAATCTGCTGCCCATCCGCTACACCGCAGTGATGTTGCTGGTGGCGGCGATGGTTCTGCTGCTGCTGGAGGCAAAGTTTGGCGCACACGGCGCACTGGCCATCGCGGGCATCGTGTGCCTGACCTTCGGCATGCTGACGCTGGTGGCTGCGCCGGTGCCAGAGATGGGTGTGAGTCCGCTGGTTGCCATCAGCGTGAGCGCGGCCTTTGGCGCGATTACCGTATTTCTGGTGCGCCTGGTGGTGCGCGCGAGGCAGCGGAAGGCGCGGATTGGCGCCGACGCCATGGTGGGCTGCCCGGCTACCGCGATGGAGGCGCTGGGACCGCAAGGCCACGTGCTGGTGGAGGGCGAGATCTGGCGGGCCGAGGCCAGCGCGCCGGTGCCCGCGGGAACCGCGTTGCGCGTGGTGGGCCACGACCAGTTTCTGCTGCGGGTGGAACCGGCTGCGGAGCCCAAAGCATAACGCTACTGGAGTACAATCCGTGCTGAGTGAGGAAAGGAAAGTTCCATGGATAATCTACAGCTTGCTGCGTCGATTTTCATTGCGATTGTTGTCCTCTACCTGCTCAACTCCATCAAGATCCTGAAGGAGTATGAGCGCGGAGTGATTTTCCGTTTGGGCCGCGTTCTGGGAACGCCAAAGGGGCCGGGCATCATCCTGGTTTTCCGGCCTATCGACCAGATGGTGCGCCTATCGCTGCGCCAGGAGGTGCTCGAGGTTCCGCCCCAGGACATCATCACCCGCGACAACGTCACCCTGAAGGTGAATGCGGTGGTAACGCTGTACGTGGTGAATCCCAACGACGCCGCCATTAAGGTCTCCAACTACGTCTACCAGACCTCGCAGTTTGCCCAGACCACGTTGCGCTCAGTGCTGGGCGAGGTGGAGCTGGACGAGGTGCTGAGCCATCGCGACAAGCTCAACCTCAGGATTCAGTCCATCATCGACCAGCGCACCGAGCCGTTCGGCGTCAAGGTCATTTCGGTGGAAGTGAAGCAGGTGGACCTGCCCGAGCAGATGCTGCGCGCCATTGCCAAACAGGCCGAGGCAGAGCGCGAAAAACGCTCCAAGATCATTCACGCCGAGGGTGAGTTCTCCGCCGCGCAGAGGCTGGTGGACGCGGCCGCGCTCATGTCGACCCAGCCCATGACGCTGCAGTTGCGCTACCTGCAAACCTTGGCCGACATCGGTGTCGAAAAGAATACGACCATCGTGTTTCCGCTGCCTCTGGAGATGATGACGCTGCTCAACAAGCTCGCAGCCACAGCCAAGCCGGTGCTGGAGCAGAAGTAAAACGGCGAAAACCGGCGGCCTGTAGCCAGTAGTGGGGATAAAGGTGCTACAAGCTACCGGCTACAAGCTCTGAGCACGTGGCGGCGTGAAGGTTATGAAGGCTGGCGTTTCATAGGCGGCTCATGCAGGGATATTTCGACGACGAGGAACCGGAGGCAGAGCGGCCACGGCGCGATACCGAGCTCACACTCGGCACGGGCGCGTTGCTGGCCTTGTTCTTCGGCCTGGTGCTGATTTGCGGGTTGTGTTTCGGGCTGGGGTACGCGGTGGGCCATCACACTTCCTCGCCGTCTGCGTCGCCCCCCGCGCGGACTGCTGCGCAAACCGCCGCTCCCGATGAGGAGCCGCTGCAGGGCAATAGCTCCATTCCCAAACCTTCGGCGGATGCGCAAGCCCAAGTGTCCGCGCCGGTTCCGCCGGATGAGGGTGCACAACCCTCCGCGCCGAATGGGAGCGCGGGCGCGAACCCGGCGCCTACGCAGCCGAGTCCGGCGCAAGCAGGACAGAACGATACGCCGGCGCGCGCGCAAGGTGGAACCGCGCCGGCGCAGGTGAAGCCTGCGCTGCCTGGCGCAGCAAACACGCCTCAGGCCGCTGCGCCCGGCGTGCATCCGGCGCTGCCTTCGGTTTCGCTGATGGTGCAGATTGCCGCAGTGTCGAACCCGGAAGACGCGAGCGTGCTGACAAACGCCTTGCGCAAGCGCGGCTATACGGTGGCCGCGAGCCGCGAACCTTCGGACGGGCTGATTCACGTGCGCATCGGGCCGTTCAACAGCCGCGACGAAGCCAACCGCATGTGCATGAAGCTGCTCAACGACGGGTACAACGCGGAGATTCAGCCGTAGACCGACCTCAGCCTCGCATCCACTCCGGCAGCCCCGCGGCGATGGCCTCGCGCACGGCATGGGACAACTCGTCGCGAGTGGCGTAATCGGCGGGGTTCACGGGCTCGTGGAAGACGATGTGCGCGGTTCCGGGGTAAATGCGCCGGCTGCCCCAGGGAATGATCTTCTCCGTCCCGTAGATCGATATGGGAATGCACGGCGCACCCGAGTCCATGGCCAGGAAAAACGGGCCCCTCTTGAAAGGCAGCATGCGGCCGTCGAGGGAGCGCATACCTTCAACAAATGTGGTGATGTGCAGTCCCTTGGCGAGCACGCGACGGGCCTGGGCGACACTCTGCCGCGCGGTTTCGACGTCTCCCTCGCGCTCGACTGGAATGAATTTACCCAGCTTGAAGGCATAGCCGAGGATAGGAATCTTCATCAGCGAGCGCTTTAAGAAGACCGAGGTGCGGCCGGGCAAGCTGGGGAGGAGCACCGGCGGGTCGAGGTTGGAGACATGGTTAGCCATGAAGATGCACGCGCGGCCGGCAGGCACGTGCTCGCGCCCCTCGATGCGCACGCGGATGCCGGCCACGCGGAGGGCGGCGCGGGCGATCCAGCAGCCGGCGGCGTAGAGCGGGCCCACGCGGCCGGTGACGAGCGCGAACGGGATGAGGACAACCGCCGCAGGAAGGGCAAGAACGAGGATGGTGACGAAGGCGAGGAGAGAGACGATCATTGGGTTAACGGGTGCGCAAGTGCGAGTATCGCACCTGGAGCGCCGTGGTATCCAACCCTCGGCGCAAAATGCGCGCCAAGGGTGGGGCGCCCGGCACCCGGCCGGTTCAACGTCCGGAATCACACTACAGGAATTTGCCGATTGGCAGATCGAGATCGATCGTCGTACCACGCAGCATCGATGCAGTGGCTCGCGCCTTCTCCGAAAAGAGGCGCATCAGAACCACTTTGCCCAGGGTGTCACTGCGGAGCGCGTCGGCGTCACGGCTACCGATGACCACTACGTCCTCAACGACCGGCCAATCGCCAGCTCTCGCGTAGAAAGAAGCCAGTGGCGGATCGCAGGTGAAGAGACCTAAATCAAAATTGTTAGATTCCATCCAACGGGTTGCTGCACGTACCGTGCGCGTGCCAAAGCCGCTTCTCCGATAGTCTGGATCGGTCGCCACCCAACTTAAGCCGCCGAGAGTGTACGTTTGCGTGCCGTGCTGAATGGTTTTACGAATCACGGCGGCATAGCTGACGATCACGCCACATTCCGATGCGTAGAACGACAGCACATTGAGAGCCGGATCATGTTGCATTGGAGCTACCATACCCGGGTTTGCACGAGACTGCATCCGGGCGAATTGCCGTCGCAACAATTCCGGGGCTTCGTTGTAAGGGATGGATTGAATCACGTGGGGCATCGTTTTCGAATTGCAATCCTCATGAGCACGGGTCCGATATCTGAATTAGAAGCGTGCGGAACATGAATGCAATGATAATCTCGATCGACGATCCACCGAATTTCCGAGCCCCGGTTCGCCCCGCCTTCGCACGAAAAATGTCAGGTGCGCATCCATTCCGGAAGGCCGGAGGCGATAGCCGCGCGAACCGCCTGCATCAGCTCCTCGCGCGTGGCAAAGCCGGCGGGGTCTTGGGCCTCATGAAAAACCACGTGCGCTACTCCGGGATGAATGCGCAGGCTGCCTTTGCGCAGGATGGTTTCAGTGCCATGGATAGAGACCGGGATGCACAGCGCGCCTGCGTCCATGGCAAGGAAGAACGGGCCTTTCTTGAAGGGCAGCATGCGGCCATCAGGCGAGCGGGTGCCTTCAACAAACGTAGTAATGTGGACGCCTTTGGCGAGCACGCGCTGAGCTTCAGCCACGCTGCGCTCCGCGTCAGCGCGGCTGCCGGTGCGGTCGACGGCGATGAATTCGCCCTGGCGAAAGCCGGCGCCGAGGATGGGCAGATTCATGAGCGAGCGCTTCATGAAGGCCGAGGTGCGGCCGGGAACGAGCGATATGAGCGCGGGCGGGTCGAGGTTGGAGACGTGGTTGGACATGAAGATGCAGGCGCGGTCGCGGGGCACGCGATCGATCCCTTCGGCGCGGATGCGCACTCCGGCCAGGCGGCAACTCGAAGAGAGCATGAAGCGTGTGGCCTTGTAGAGCGGCAGCACGTTGCCCGTCATCCAGCACCAGGGAATGAACAGGAGCGCCGAGGGAATGCCCAGCAGAACCATGTTTGCGATGAAGATGAGCGACCAGATCATGCGCGCCTCAGATTGATGCGGCGGAAAAGCGCTCGCGCAGGCGCGCAGGCAGTTTTTCGTAGATGCCGTCGAAGCCGCCATTGGAGAGGATGGCCACCACGTCGCCGGGAGCGAGGCGCGGCGCGAGTGCGTTGACGATGGCGTCGGCATCGGGGAACAGTTCGGCCCGCGCACCCTCGGCATTGAGGGCGCGAATGACTTCGTCGGGATGCAGGCGTTCTTCCTCAGGGATGCGCTGTTGCTGGTAGACGGCGGCGAGAGCGACGCGATCGGCGAGGCGGAGACTCTGGACCAATTCGGACGCGAGAACCTTGCGGCGCAGCGTGTTGGAGCGCGGCTCTAATACTGCCCAGATGCGTCCCGAAGGATAAACGGCACGGAGCGCCCGCAGGGTTTCGCGGATGGCCGTGGGGTGGTGTGCGAAGTCCTCAATGAGGGTGATGCCGCCGATTTCGGCTCTGACTTCAAGGCGGCGCTTGACGCTTTTGAATCCGGCGAGAGCTTCGATCATGACTTCTTTGCTGATGCCCTGGCCGGCGGCAAGCGCCGCGGCGGCGGTGGCGTTGAGGGCGTTGTGCTCGCCGGCGAGGTTCATCTCGAACTCGGCCCATGCGGCGCCATTGTGAATGACTTCCCAGCACGTACGTCCGTTTTCGTGGCGCAGATTGCGGATGCGCCATTCGGCGGCGTCGCTGAAACCGTAACGGTCGATATGGCAAAAAGCGTGGGCGATGCATTCGGTCACGTTGGAACTGCCGTCGTAGGCCACAATGAGGCCGCGGCGCGGGATCACGTTGACGAGGCGCTTGAAGGCAGTCTTGACGGCGTCGAGGTCGGCGTAGATGTCGGCGTGGTCGAACTCTACGTGGGTAAGAATGAGCGCGTCGGGAAAGTAGTGGAGGAACTTGGGGCCCTTGTCGAAGAAGGCCGTGTCGTACTCGTCGCCTTCGACAATGAATGTGCCTGTGGGGTGCAATTGAAAGCTGGTTCCGAAATTCTCTGCCACGCCGCCGATGAGGAACGAGGGTTCGAGAGCAGGTTTTTGGCGGGCGGCGACCTGATAGATCCACGCCAACATGCTGGTAGTGGTGGTCTTGCCGTGGGTTCCAGCAACCACGAGGGACGAGCGGCCTTTGAGGAACTCTTCGCGCAAGAGCGCGGCCATGGAGGTGAAGGGAATGCGCTCGTCGAGCACGCGCTCCACCTCAGGATTGCCGCGGGAGAGTGCGTTGCCGATGACAACGAGATCGGGCGCGGGCGAGAGATTCGATTCGGCGTAAGGCTCCATTACGGGAATGCCGAGCGAGCGGAGCAGATCGCTCATGGGCGGATAGGCTGCCTTGTCGGAGCCGGTGATGCGATAGCCGCGCAACTGCAGGAGGCCGGCCAGCGAGGCCATGGCTGTGCCGCAGATGCCGCTGAGATGGATGTGGCGCGCGCCGTTAGAGGTCGGACGCCCAGTTGACGGTTCCATTCAGTTCCTTTATGCGTCGAAGAGCGTTGTCGTTGGTGACGAGCACCGCGCCCAGTGCGATAGCGTGAGCCGCAATTTGCAGATCCAGTTCCGACAAGACGGTGCCTGCGGCTTCGAGCTTTGCTCTCAGCTTTCCATAAGCGGCGGCTTCCTTGCTTCCCCAGGGGAGAATCTGCAGCTTGAAGAACAGAGCGTCGATTGCGGCGTGCAACCGCTGCGCCTGAGGCCTTTTGGCCAGGCCATAGCGCACCTCCGCTTCAGTAATGGATGAAATGCACACAGTTTCGCCCGCACGAAGGGACTCAAGGCGAGCCCGTGCGGCTTTTGACTTCCCTTTGACGATGTAACTGAGAGTGTTCGTGTCGAGCAGGTAAATGATGCTCATTTCCGCTTCCTGTGCGAAGCCGGTTTTTCAGCAAACAACTCGTCGAGGGCGGAGCGGCGTGCGGGTGGCCGCCTGTCGCGTTCGTCTTCAGTCAGGAAGTCATCGGGCACATCGGCGGCGTCAAGAGCAGCAAAAACCCGGCTCCAGGGTCCGGGGCCCTCGGAAAGGATAACGTCACCGCTGCGGGGATCGCGGCGGATCGAGACTTCCGAAGCGTGAAAGCGGAATCGATGTGGAATCGTCACGTGCTGGCTCCTACCGCTCATGAAAACTCTCGCCCTTGCAGCCTTTTCCACCGCATGACCTCCTGCTATATATCATGCTATATAGCTAGAACGGAGTCAAGCGCTGAAATAGTCTGGCGATGCATCGCTCCCCGCTCACCTGGCAACCGCCGGTTCGAGCAGATTGAGCCGCGCTTCTTCGCTCACCGTCAGCTCCGCTTCAACGCCGAAGGTGAGTGTGACATTCTGGCGCGAGACGTGCCCCGAGCGCAGTCCGATCGCGATAGGCCCGTTGAAGCCCGAGAGTGCGCTGAGAATGGCGCGTTCGACGAGATCGGGCGAAGCGCCCGGTGAAGCGCAATCGAGCATCTCGCCGAAGACGATGCCGCAGACGCCTGAGAGCTTGCCGGCGGCGCGCAGTTGCCACAACATGCGGTCGATTTGATAGGGCTTCACGCCTGTGTCTTCAAGGAAGAGCAGCGTGCCTTCAGTGCGCGGCTCCCAGAGCGTGCCCAGCAGCGAAACTAAAATGCTCAGGCATCCGCCATAGAGAGTCCCCTTCACCGCTTTCCGCGCGGAGCCGGGCTTCAATACGCGCAAACCTTCGGCTGCGCCTACGCTGTAGGGCTCGCCTTTTAATGCCGCACGGAAACTGTCCAAATGTATCCCGTCTTGAAGATAAAAATCCGCAGCCAGCATGGGACCGTGGAAGGCGGGAAGGCCCAGTTGATCAAGAAGACGAAGCTGGATACCGGTGAGATCGCTGTAGGCAAAGAAGGGTTTGGGGTTGTCGGCGATGATTTCAAAATTGAACCCGTCGAGCAGGTAATTCGATCCGTAGCCGCCGCGCAGGGCCATGATGACGCTGGTGTCCGGATCGGCAAAAGCCGCGTGCAGATCGGCGAGGCGCTGAGCGGGAGTTCCGGCAAAGTAGAGCGGCCCGTTCTGGAGCGCGTTTTGGCCTGGCTTGGGTGTAAAGCCGAGCAAACTTAGCGCAGCCAGGCCAAGCTCAACGCGCTCAGGGTTCGCCGGTGAAGCTGGCGCGACGATGCCGATGGCAGCATTCGAGGCGACGGCCGGCGGTTTCATCAAGCGCGCCATCTCACCATGCCTCGCCGCGCGCAATGAGTGTTGCCGTTCCAGTCAGATGCAACTCACTCCCAGGTCCTCTCCACGCAATGGTTTGCGCGCCACCGGGAGCGACGACGGTGAGCGGCGAAACGCAGCGGCGCAGCGCAAGCACCGCGGTGGCGGCGGCCGAAGCGCCGGTGCCGGAAGAGGTGGTGGGACCTACGCCGCGCTCAAAGATGCGAATCTCGATCTCGCGCTCGCTCACAATGCGCACAAACTCCACGTTGGTGCGTTGCGGAAAATCGCGATGCACGCAAATCTCCGCGCCGATGGTTTGCCAGGGTTTGCCGGCAACGGCGAAATCCGGATTTTCGGCCAGGATGACAAAGTGCGGATTGCCCGTGGAGACTTCAACACCCACAATCTCGGCGCCAGCGGTGAGCTTGAGGGTGTGCGGCGTAAATTTGGGAACGCCCATGCCGGTAGTCATTTCGACCGTGAATGCGCTGTCGCGCTGCACGTTGTCGATGCGGCAGACACGCAGGCCGGCGTCGGTCTCGATCGCGACCTCGTCGCCCGCCTGCGAACCGAGCGCCTCGGCCATCCACGCGGCTGCGCAGCGCGTGCCATTGCCGCTGATTTCGGCGATAGAGCCGTCGGCGTTGTAGAGGCGGACGCGGCCGGATTTCGGGCCGGGCGATCCAGGTCCGCGCGATCCTGGTCCGATCCAGGTGAAAAATTCGATGCCGTCGGCGCCGATGCCGGCGTTGCGCGCGCAAAGCCGCCGCGCCAGGTCTGCGCGATCCTGGTTGCCCGCAGCTTCTTCGGAGACGATCAGAAAATCGTTGCCACAGGCGTGGGCCTTGGTAAAAGGGATCAATCTTCCTCCGAACTCAAGGAAAGCGAAGAGCCACCGCTTGCCGCTTCGGCCAGCAGTGATCCGCGCGGTTGCTCGTGGCGGTTCCTTGCCCGATGCTATCACCGCGTATGCCGGGTTGTTGAGGCCTCGGCGCGGCCCCGCGGGACGCGCAGATGCGCTAAGGGCATGGCGCCCCAGGGTTTCACCCTGCCACCCCAGCGGCGAAGACCTGTCGCTGGGGACCCCGGATGGGCCATTTTCGTGCCTTCTCTCCTGCAACGCGCTTCAAAACCGATTCGGAATGCGATCGATCCAGGATGCAGAGAAATAAATGGTCGCAGATGGCTGGTCCTTGGCGGTAAAGCGGCCGGCGACGGAGAGGTCACCGGGATGCGCCTTGACGGCCCGGTCAACTGCATCGCCGTCGAAAGCCACGACGATGGCTGCGTGGGCGGCGGGCGCGGCTAATGCAGCGCGCCAGATCTGCAGGTCGCCCTCGTTGATGGTTTGGCGGAGAGGGATTCCGGTGAGCGAGACGATTTCGGGGTAGCGCGATGTATCCATCAGCACGGTGGCGCGCGGGAAGGTCATCACCATATCTTGCAAGAGTGGCGGAATGGCTTCGTCGTAGGGAAGTCGCGCGTCGAGGTTCTTCGTGCTCTCGACGTAGACCACCGGATCCTGGCGCAGCAGCCACAAGAAGTTGAGCCCGGCGAGCGCAAAGAGGACGGCGAGGGCGAGGATGGGAAGAACCGGGGCGAGTCGCGCAAAGGGAGCGCGCACGAATTGAAGGCGGCGAAGAAAGCTGACGGCGAATTGCGCCGCGAAGCCCAGCCCAACGGCGAGCGCGGGCAGCAGCTCAAGGCCGTAGCGCGTGTTGTACCAGGTGTGCGGCCACCAGACGGGGAGATAGATAGGCACCGACCCGTACGCAACCGAGTACGTGTAGAAGGGGACGGGCAGCCAGAGAAGCAGAGTCCAAGCGAGGGCGCGGCGGTCGTTAGGCCTCTTGGCGAAGAACCCGGCGGCCGTTCCCAGCACGGCGAGCGCCAGCACAAGGTTGGCTACAGCATTGCCGCGAGCTGCCGCGGCGATGGAGTCGAGCTGAGAGGCTTTGAGGAAGAAAAGCAGCGCGACCCAGAGATTGTGCCAGCCGGGATGAGGCGGCCAGCCTGGAACGGTGTTGCGGAGGTCATAGGCTGCGGCGGAGTAAGGCCCGCGCGCGAAGTAGAGCCAGTCGCCGAAGGCAACGGAGTTGTAGATAAACCAGAGGATGGGCGCAGCGGCAACGGCGAGCGAGGCCAACCAGAAGGCGGGCGAACTGAGGCGGCCGCGCTCGCCCGAGGCGGCGCGCTTGAACAGAGTGAGGCTGATGCCGGTCCATGCAAGAATGGCAATGATCCAGCCGTCGTAGCGGGTGAAGATGGCCGCGACCAGCGCGGCGGCGATGCGCGTTTGTAGGCCGGTCGATCGCATGATGACGATGTTCGTCCGCGCAGCATGCGGCGCGAACGGATTTGCGAGCCAGGCGCCGCGGCGCGGACCTGGCGCTGCGAAAATGCGCAGAGGGTGACGGGCGAGAGAGGCAACGGGGCGGCGGGAACCGGGAAGGGTGGAGGAGCCGGGAGGCAGCGTGTAGCTGGCGGCTTCGGTCTCGTCGTCGAGAGCGGCGCGCCATTCGACCATCCAGACCACGATCCAGATCGTCTCGCAAAGGAAGAGCGGCTCGGTCATGGCCGTGGTTTCGAGATAGAGGAGGTTGGGATTGAGGGCGAAGAAGACGAGCGCGAGCGTGGCAGCAGCGGGGTTGAGCCAGCGCCGTGCCAGACGGTAAATGCCGGAGCAGGAGGCTATGTAGGCCAGCGATGAGGGGATGACGCCCGCAAGTCCGGTGGCCCACCACTCGTAATTCTGCACAAACGGAATAAGCAGAATGTGGGGCAGCGGGAGCCACACCGAGCCGAGTTGCGAGAAGCGTGGAGTGCGCGAATCGAAGACGCGGCGCGCGATGTGAAGATGGGCGACGGCGTCGCCGTAGTTGAGCATCGCTCCGTGACGCCAGCTCCAGACAATGGCGGCCATCGACACAAGCATGCAGATGGCCAGAACGGTCCAGCCTTCAGCCTGCGAGATGCTCTTCTCAGTCAAGGTGCGAGATCTCGCGAAAGACGTTGAAGCGCGTATCGATTTCAGAGCGTGAAAGCTCCTGCAGACGCTCTGTGCCGAAACGCTCGCATGCGTAAGAGCCCATCACGCCGCCGTAAAACATGGCGTGCCGCCAGGAGGCGGGCGTGAGATCCGGCTGCGAGGCCAGAAAGCCGAAGAAGCCGCCGGCGAAGCTGTCGCCTGCGCCGGTGGGATCGATGACCTCTTGGAGCGGGAGGGCCGGAGCTTTGAAGGTGCGAAGCTCCGCTTTCTTACCTTTTGGAGTAGATTCGTGGAATAAAGTCGCGCCGTACTCGCCGTGCTTGACCACCAATGCGCGGGGGCCGAGGGCGATGACGGCGCGCGCAGCCTGCACGAGGTTGTGGTTGCCGGATAACATCCGGACTTCGGTGTCATTGATGAGGAGCACGTCGAGGCCTTTGAGAACTTCAAGCAGGGCCGGGCGATGGTCCTTGATCCAGTAGTTCATGGTGTCGCCGGCGACGAGCTTGACGGCGGGCATGGCGTCGCGCACACGGCGCTGCAACACGGGATCGATGTTGGCGAGGAAGAGAAAGTCGGAGTCGCGATAAGCGTCAGGAATCTTGGGTTCGAACGAGGCGAAAACATTCAGATCCGTGATATGAGTCTTGGCTTCGTTGAGATTTTCGAGATAGGAGCCTTCCCAGAAGAAGCTTTTGCCGGCGGCGCGCTCGATGCCGCGGGTATCGATATTACGTGCGGCAAAGACCGCTTCCTGCTCGGGGCCGAAGTCCTCGCCGACGACAGCAATGACGCGGACACTGGTGAAGAAGCTGGCGGCGAGCGAAAAGTAAGTGGCCGCGCCGCCCAGGCAACGCTCGCGGCGTCCGGCGGGGGATTCAATGGAATCGTAAGCTACGCTGCCGACGACGGTGATGGACATACCCGGACCTCTTCTTCTAAGAAAAATTCAAGGGCTTAAGCCCGACGATATTCTGGCCCTTCACGGCACGAATCGAGTTCTGCCCTGATACAAAGTGGTTCATAAACCTGCTCTAAGAAGTCCCGCTGCGAGGTGAGCGCTCTTCTGCAAGCTCCATCATAGTTCTCCAAACGGCAATCCATTGGTCGCCTTGCTTCTGAAAGACCCACAGATCGCAGCCGGACGAATCCTCACGATAGGCAGCGCGTTCATAGAGCATCCTGAAACGGAAAGTGGCGATTGCGCAATCTCCTACGACGTCGATATTTTCATCGCTCTCCTCGTACTCGATCACTCGAGCGTTCCGGCAAAACTCGACGAAGCTGGCGATAAAAGCATCTCGGCCATGAATGGCCCCCTTGAAGCCTGGGAAAGCCATTGTGATTTCAGGATGAATGGAGTCCAACATCGACAAGGGGTGACCTTCACGCCAACAGGCATTGATCGATGCCAGCGCGGCGTGAACTTCCAGATTGAGATTGGCCATTTGGTTCCTCCGATTGCGGCGACGATCGAGTTGCGCCAGGAATTGCGAAACCAGAAAGCTGAACGCACAGGCCAGAACGCGTGCCTACCACCCGAGGTACCTGCCGAAGAGCAGCTTCAGCTTCTCCTTCGCCGCTTCGGGAATCGCGTCAGGCTGCGTGAGCACGGCGAATTTTGCGGCGGAGGCGCAGGCGCAATTCCGCTCGCTTGGCAGGGCGGCGACGGCGGCTTTGACCACCTTGGCTGCGTTGTCAGCGTTCTTGTGCAGCACGGCGACGATCTCTTCAACGGTGACCGAATCGTGGCCCTCGCGCCAAGCGTCGTAGTCGGTGACCATGGCGACGGTGGCGTAGCAGATCTCGGCTTCGCGGGCGAGCTTGGCCTCCTGCAGGTTGGTCATGCCGATGACGTCGGCGCCCCAACTGCGATAAAGATTCGATTCGGCCTTGGTGGAGAACTGCGGGCCCTCCATGCAGACGTAGGTGCCGCCGAGCTTGCCGGCGACACCGACGGCTTTGCAGGCCTCGGCCGCGGCTTTGGCCACGGTCGCGCAGACGGGATCGCCAAAGGCCACGTGGCCGACGATTCCCTCGCCGAAGAAAGTGGACACGCGATGAAAGGTGCGGTCGATGAACTGGTCGGGCATGACAAAGTCGGTGGGCTTGTGCTCTTCCTTGAGCGAGCCGACGGCGGAGACCGAGAGAATGCGCTCGACGCCGAGCTTCTTGAAGGCGTAGATGTTGGCGCGGAAGTTGAGCTCGGAGGGCAGGATACGATGGCCGCGGCCGTGGCGCGCGAGGAAAGCGACCTTGCGGCCCTCAAGCTCGCCGAGGACGAACGCGTCAGAGGGCGAGCCGAAGGGAGTTTCGACGCGTTCTTCGTGAATGTTGGTGAAGCCGGGCATGGAATAAAGCCCGCTGCCGCCGATGATGCCGATTTCTGCTTGAGACACGTGCTTGCTCCTATTTTTTCTCAGCTATTAGCTATTAGCGTTTGCCATTGCTCTGCAGGAACAATTATCAGTTGCTCTTCCGGCATGAACAGCTAAGAGCTAAAGGCCAAAAGCTAATGGCTCGTCACCTTTGATCGATCAGTCTGATCGTCTCCATGAAGACATCGCCGTCGATAGTCAAACTGCGCGCGCTGATCTTATCCATCGTATCCTGCGCGGTGTGATGGTAGCTGTTGTTGGGCCCGTAGTCGAGGTCAATCGTGTCGATCGACGGCACGCCGCGCTCGACAAAAGGCAGATGATCGTCTTCGACAGCCATCTCTTTTTGGAAAAAGTAACGCTGGTAGCCGAATTTCTTCGCCGCCTGGGCGACTAAATCAACGAGCCACGCGGTGGAGTTGGTTTCGCGCTGGATGTCGAGGTCCTTGTCGCCAATCATGTCGGCGAGGAGGAAGGCCTTGATTTGATTGAGGGTTCCGTCGCGACCCCACCTGGCGGCCAGATGGCGGCTGCCATAGGTTGAGTCAGAGCGCGACCAGCTTTGAATGGCCTCTTCGCCGTCGAAGAAGACCAGCCAGACCGAGTAGCCATCGAGTTTTTTCGCGGGTGATTGCGCGGATTCGGCGCGCAGGCGGTCGGCGATGGTCATTAGCAAACCGGTGGTGGAGGCGCCGTCGTTGGCGCCGATGAAGTTGATGGTGCGGAGCGGGTAATTGGTCTCGTAGTGCGTGGCGAGAACGATGGCGCCGGGATTCTTGCCGGGGAAACGCACGATGAAGTTGCGCATGGGCACGGGGCCGATGGGCGTGTCGGCGGTGAAGGAGTCCTCTTCGAGCTGATCGTGATTGCGGAGGAAATGGGCGCGAAGGAATTCTTCGGCTTTGACGTGGCCGGGGCCGGTGGGCCAGCGCGGGCCGATGGCCGCGAACTCGCGGGCATATTCGTAGGCTTTGGCGCCGTCGAAAGCCTGCCCTGAGCCTGCCGAAGGGTGTTGGGCGGGTGCGGCGAGGGGGGCGAAGAGGGCGAGCGTGACGAGGAGGGGCGAGATTTGTGCTATCCCGGGTCTCAAAATCGAGACCCGGGGCACCCCGGTTCGTGCCGCGACTTTCGTCCGAAACCCCGGGAAATAAAACATCATCCCGCGGCCTCCTTTTTCTTTCTGCGCGCGGGATGCACCCACCAGGCCACGCCGATGCCGAGGACGTAGAGCGCCAACATGGGAACCGCGTAGATGCACATCGTGCCTGGATCGGGGCTGGGGCAGATGATGGCAGCCACGATGAATACGGCGAGGATGGCGTAGCGGATGTTCTTCCACAGGAAGCGCGGGCTGACAATTCCAAACATGGCGAGAAAGAAGATGAGGATGGGCAGCTCAAAACTGATGCCGAGGCCGAGAATGATGGAAAGAAAGAAGCCGGTGTACTCCTCGATGGTGACCACGGGGTTGAACTTAGAGCCGAAGCCAAGGATCAGAATCTTCAGCGCGCCGGGGAGGACAAAGAAGTAACCAAAGCTAGCGCCGGCGAGGAACAGGCCCACAGTGGCCGCCATGAAGGGAATGACGAAGCGCCTTTCTTTCTGGTAGAGCCCCGGCGCGATGAACAGCCACACCTGGTAGAGGATGAAGGGCGCGGCCAGGATGGCTCCGCCGATGAGAGCTACCTGGAGGTAGAGGTTCAGCGGGTCCATGGGGTGGGTGTAGTTGAGCTTAATGCCCAGTTTGTCGAGCGGGGCCTGGACCAGGCCGTACAGCTTCTCGTGAAAGGCATAGGCGACGACGAAGCCCACAGCGAGATAAGCCGCGGAGTGGACGATGCGCTTGCGCAATTCATCGAGGTGCTCCATCAGGCTCATGCCGGGGAGTTCCGCGCGGTCGGCGACGGCCTTGCGCGCCTTTTCGATGGCTTCCTTGGTATCAACCATGGTGCGCTGCCGGCTCCGATCTTTCGGCTACAGGCCCCGATGTTACCGCCTCAGAATTGACGCCTTCCGGGACCTTGGCCGGGCCGGCCGGGAAAAGTTCCTGTTGCTGGGCCCTCGTACCAGGGGGCTCGGCCGCAACGGTCTCGCCAGTGGAGGGTGGCATGATGCGTGGGACGGCTGGTGCTTCGGCTGGTGCTTCGGCAGGCGCGGCGGCGGCTTCGGCTGGCGGTGTTTCGGCGGCGAGGTTGGGGTCGCGAAGCGGGGGCGATTCGGCTTGTTGCAGGCCTTGATACAGGCCTTCATAGGGGTCTGCATACGGGACTTCGGGAGCGGCAGGAGCGGGTACTTCCGATTCCGGTGCGGCGTTGGACTCCGAAGCCGGGGAGGTTGTTTGCTTTAATTGCGGTTGCAGCGGGGCGGCGGCGAGGGCGCGCCGGCGTTCTTCTTCTTCTTTTTTGCGGCGGTCGGACTCCTCGGCGTTGCGCAACTCCTCTTCCATCTGGAATTTGAAGTCGTTGGAGGCCTTGCGAAACTCGTACATGAGCTTGCCAATCTGGCGGCCGATCTGGGGCAGGCGGCGCGGACCGAACACTACCAGCGCCAACACCATGAGGATCAGCGTGTCGGCCATGCCAAGGTTGGCCATCTCAATTGGCGGCGGAATTCCCATGAAAGATCATGATAACTGCCGTCGTGCGGCGGTCACAAACGGCGTACGTTTCACGTGTTTGTTACGTTGGGGTTACAATAAAGGCAGATGGGTCGGGTTAGGCGGGCGGAACCCGCCGGCTTTTCCTCGCATCCGTCCTTAAGAAGGGGCTGCAACAACCCCGTGAGTGGTTTTTTCTTTTTCCTGGTTTTCGACGAGATGTTTGCCGGAACCCCAAAGGAAAAAACGCATTCACTGCAGCCGGTTAGCTTTCAACACCCCCGTCCGAAATGGACTGAAGGCGGAGTATCGTGACCTTGGCTCTTGATGAATTGGCAGCGCCCGCAGTGCAGGCAGGTGAAACCTGCAGTTTAGAAAACTATCTGGCTCTCCCCGATCACTCGATGGACGGCCGCATTGCCGAGGCCCGTGCGCGGCTGGGCGCGACCACGGTGATTCTGGGCCACCACTACCAGCGCGATGAGGTAATTCGCTTTGCCGACTTTACCGGCGACAGCTACAAGCTGTCGAAGACGGCCGCCGCGACCGGCGCCAGATACATTGTCTTCTGCGGCGTGCACTTTATGGCAGAGAGTGCGGACATCCTGGCGCGAAACGGCCAGCAAGTGATCTTGCCCGATCTGAATGCCGGCTGCTCAATGGCCGATATGGCGGAAATTTCCCAGGTTGAAGACTGCTGGGATGCACTTGAGCGCTTCGGGATTGCGGAAGAGACCATCCCTGTGACCTACTTCAACTCGACTGCAGCGATTAAGGCGTTTTGCGGCGAGCATGGGGGGCTGGTTTGCACTTCATCGAGCGCGAGGGCAGCGCTGGAGTGGGGATTTGCCCGCGGCAAGCGGATTCTCTTTCTGCCTGACCAGCATCTGGGACGCAACACAGGGCACGCCATGGGAATTGCTCTCGAAGAGATGGTGGTATGGGATCCGTGGGCCGTCCACATTCCGGGCGGGCAAACCGCGGGCGGACAAACCAAAGAGCGGCTCGCCGAAAGCCGCATTCTGCTGTGGAAGGGCCACTGCGCGGTGCATCAGCGATTTTTGCCCAGCCACGTGGACCAGGTGCGGGCCAAGTACCCCGGCATTCAGGTGATCGTGCACCCGGAGTGCCGCTACGAAGTGTGCCAGAAGGCTGACGCGCTGGGCTCGACGGAGCAACTCATTGCATGCGTGGAGCGGGCGCCGGCGGGATCGATGTTTGCCGTTGGGACGGAAATTCATCTGGTGAACCGGATGGCACGGCGATTTGCGGCCGAAGGCAAGAAGATCATCACTCTCGACGACACCGGTTGCCTGTGCACGACGATGTACCGCATCAGCCCACAGCACCTGGCGTGGGCGCTCGAGAATCTTGTCGAGGGCCGCGTGGTGAACCGCGTCGAGGTGCGGGACGAGGTAAAGCACTGGGCACGCGTGGCGCTGGACCGGATGATGGAAACAGGGAACAGGCACTAGGAAATAGGGAGTGGGAGGCCCGTCTTCTGCTTTCTGGCCCTGTGAGAGGCTTTTATGTACGGAATTATTATGAGTGAGCGCAATCCTGTTCGATAAACTCTGACCATGGCAACGAAGCAAAAACCCGCACCCGCCGCAGCCGTTCCCTACTTTCGTCCTGAAGCTCTCACCTTTCTGCGCAACCTGGCGAAGCACAACGACCGCGCGTGGTTCACGCCGCGCAAGGCGCAGTTTGAGGCCGAGCTGAAAGAACCAATGCTGGCCATTGTGCGCAAGATTACCGACGCGATGCTTGACTTTGCGCCCAACCACGTGCGGCCCGCGGAGAAGTCGCTGTTCCGCATCTATCGCGACACGCGCTTCTCGAGCGACAAGCGGCCCTACAAGACGCACGTGGCCGCGTGGTGGTCGCATCAGGGTCTCGAAAAAACTTCGGGCGCGGGCTATTACTTCCACGTGAGCGCGAAGGAGATCATCATTGCCGCCGGCTCCTATATGCCGGACAAGGATCAACTGGCCGCCATTCGCCGTTGGCTGCTCGATCACCACGCGGAGTTCCGCGCCCTGCTGAAGAAGCCGGCAGTGCGGAAGATGTACGGCGAGTTCGAGGGCAACGCGCTGACGCGCCCGCCGAAGGGCTTCCCTTGCGAGCATCCGGGGATGGACCTGATCCGCTGCCGCCAGTGGGGATTGGCCGCGGAGCTGCCGGCGAAGGCAGCACTTAAGAAGGACTTTGCGGACGTGGTGATTCGCTATTTCAAGATTGCCGCGCCCGTGGTGGACGCGCTCAATACGCCGATTGCCGTAGCGCTCAAGCCGAAGAGAAAGGTGCTTTTCGGGCTGAAATAACGAACTCCCGGACGCAGGTGCGGGACTGGAGTCCCGCATGCCAGCCGGTCAGGAAACCGGCGCTACAGGGCTGGTGGGTGCTGCGGGGCTGCCGCATGAGCACCTGCGGCCCATAGGAGAAAACCCGCTAAAATCGCGGGTTGGCGCCATTGAGATGGACAAAAACCGGCAAAAATAGGCTATTTCAGAACAAACACCCAAAAAACCTGTGGAAATCGGGCTTTTTCGATTGACTTTGCCCACCTTAAAGCCGCATTGTAACCATCGGCAGGGTTCTTCGTACCCGCGTGAATACAGGGGTTTCGCACAGAAGCTGTAGCGATCGACCTCCCAACTTGCGGTAAGCGTTTCGCGGCGAAGCCCACCACCCGGCAGCCCTGAGGGCTCGCCCAGAAGGAGAACATCGCATGGCAACTGGAATGACTAAGACCGCCCTGATCCGTCACATGGCCGAGAAACTGCAAATCACCAACAAGCAAGCCGCTGCCGGACTGGATCTTCTGGCGGAAACCGCAATCAAGGAGACCAAGAAGAACGGCGTCTTTGTAATCCCCGGCATCGGCCGCCTGGTAAAGGCCGAGCGCAAAGCCCGCATGGGCCGCAACCCGCAGACCGGCCAGGCCATCAAGATCAAGGCCAAGACCGTGGTCAAGTTCCGCGTGGCCAAGTCCGCCAAAGACGTGATTGCGCCCCCGAAAAAGTAGCTCTTTCCTCCGGACTGCGTACAATCAAACGGTAAAAGGGAGAGCCTCGCGCTCTCCCTTTTCTGCTTTGCGCGAGGCCTAACGCAAAACCAGAGTTGCTGTACCCCGGACCCTCAACCGCTGAGTCGATGCGACCAACAGGGAGCAGCGACCTTCGACGAACCTCGGCAGGGCACGCCAACTCTGGTTTTGCCGTAATTTATCGTGATTGCGGGGTCGAGTGAGGTATAGCAATTCTGGAATCGAAACAACGAGGACGAACCGATGAAAGCCCAGTCAAATCGGCGGGTCATCCGCTTATTTTTCCTGACCCTGACCTTGGCGGCGGTGATGATGGCCCCGGCAATACCCGCCCAGACGGCGCCAGTCCATGTTCTACCCGATGGCGAGGTGCCGCCAGGCCTTCAGGCGGCGCGGGCCCATATGCTGGAACAGCCGGAAAACATGCTGGTCTTCCGCAATATGGACCAGTTGTTCGACACGCGCGTGGTGGCGCGCAGCGGGCCGGTGCGCGCCTTGCCTCGGGCCGATGCCCCGCTGCCCGATTTCGACTTCAAGGGCGCCCACCTGACCGAAGACCAATGGGAAGACGCCACCTATACCAACGCCCTGCTGGTCATCCGCGATGGGCGGATCATCCACGAAAGCTATCGCAACAACAGCACCGAGGCCACACATTTCATCTCGTTTTCCATGGCCAAGTCGATCACCTCGATGCTGGTGGGCATCGCGCTCGACAAGGGGCTGATCCATTCGATTGACCAGCCAGCTACCGATTTCGTGCCCGAACTGAAGGGATCGGGCTATGATGGCGTGACGATCCGCCAGCTGCTGCAGATGCGTTCGGGCGTGGATTACGAGGAACGCTATGATTTTGGTGTCACCCCCAGCACGGCGGCGAAAATCTTCACGAACGCCATCGTGAAGAACCACGAGCGCTTTGCCGACACCGCCCTGCGCCTTGGCCGCAAATGGGCGCCGGGCAGCCACTTCAACTATTCCACGCTGGATACCTCGGTGTTGGGCTGGGTGCTGGAACGGGCCACGCACCAGCCCTTGGCCAGCTTCATGGAGCAGAACCTGTGGGAACCGATGGGGATGGAATCCTATGGCTTCTGGCTGGTCGACGGGGCGCCGGGCGTGGGGCGCGAGCTGAACGCCATGGGCTATAACGCCACCTTGCGCGATTTTGGCCGCCTGGGCCAGATGATGCTGGACGAAGGGCGATTTAACAGCCGCCTGGTCGTGCCCGCCAGCTGGGTGCGCCAATCCACAGCCATGGTGCCGTTTGGCGCTGGGCCAATGCCTGACCGCGGTTATGGTTATGGCTTTCAATGGTGGAATCTGGACGATACCGGCGCCTTTTCGGCGTGGGGACTGCAGGGCCAGTTCATCTATGTCCACCCCGCGAGCCGGACGGTGATCGTGAAACTCAGCTTCTTCCCGCCCGAAGGCACCCCCGGCGAAGACGCAGCGATGGATCAAACGCTGGCTTATTTCAAGACGCTGGACAATTGGTCAGGGGGGCATGTGGCGCCCTGAACATGGATGACCGCATGCTGGCGTTTGGCAGGCTTCTGGGAAAACGGCGAGCCTGATTATGCGGCGCTGTTTCCGCCGTTCGTCATGCTCCTGGCGAACCCCCGCACCACAAGAGAAATCCCAAAGCTGACCAGAATGGCTTTGATCATGAGCTCGTTGTTGTAAGTCCATGAGAGAAACGCCAGCGTGACGAAGATGCCGATCGCAGTTATCTCAGTAAGGACTGCAGTGAGCCATTGCGGTTGCGCGGCGGAGGCAGGCAGACCGGATCGGAGACGGGGCGCCAGCCGCGGCACCGCGCGCAAATACTCGGCATAGGGCTCGCCAAGCTGCGCGGCGAGGAATGCCTCTTCGCCCAGGATGAGGCGCAGGAAGTGGATGGTGAACAGGACCATGGTGAAGAGCGCACCGCTGGGCGGCATGAGCAGTGAGATCGCGATCATCATGAACCAACCGCCGAGGTAGAGGGGATTGCGCACATAGCGGTAAGGCCCGGCGGCCATCACGCCGCCTCCCTGCATCTGCGCGTCGTGCACGACGTTATATCCGAGGTAAGCCGCGCCCCACACGCGCAGCACGGCGCCAATGGCGGCGGCGAGAGCGCCCAGAACAATCACGATCGGCGTGGCAACGGTAAAGCTGACAAGGCCCAGCCGGCTGATCTCAAGCCCCAGCCACTCCAGGGTCGCGATGCGGCGGGCCGAATCGAAGGCCCCAAGCCAGGGTGCCCAAAAACCAAGAATAACAATGACGATTTGAATCCACATCCGCAGACGAAACTCGATTGCGCTGGCTTTCATGCCGTTCTCCGCCGGGAGGATTTTCCCCTGTCAAGACTACGCGGTCGGGGTCATGCGGAGCCGGCGGCCCGGCTTGATCGCACATTCATCGGTATTGGGAGTAGAATTCTGAGCAATCCGCAACTTCAGCTGAGGGATCATGACGCCCAATAACAGGGTGATACGCAGCACGCTGTTCGAGCGGGCAACAGAGAGGCGATGATGAGAATTCGCGCGGCAATTCTGCTTCTTTTGTTCAGCGGCTTGGCTGCTGCCGGCCAGAACGGCCCAAATGCTCAGGAAGCCAGTCTGTTCAAAGCGGCTGGTGACGGCGATGTCGCACAGGTGCAGCAACTTCTGGCTCAGGGCGTCAACGTGGATGCCAGAAACGCAAACGGTGACACTGCTCTGCTGTGGGCGCCGACAAGGGCCAGGCCGATGCGGCGCAACTGTTGATTGCAGACGGCGCCAACATCAATGCCAAGGGCGATAGGGATTTGACCGCATTGATTCTGGCCCAGGACGAAGGCCATCCGGCCGTGACCAAGCTGTTGAAGGATCACGGCGCCAAATGAATCTCGGCCGGGCTGAGGTGAAAGAGCGGGGAATCCTACGGCAAAACCAGAGATGGTATGTCCTGTCCAGTTTTGCGTAAGGTCGCCGCTCCTTGGGGTCGCGGCGACTTGAGTGCCGTGGCTTCGGGCTACAGCATCTCTGGTTTTGCTATAGCGTAAAGTTACGCGGCTGGCGCTCGTCCGCAGGATACAGCTTGAAGCGGAAGAAAGATGCGCGGAGGATACACTTTGCGCGTACGGAGACAGATATGAAGCAGACCTTGCCGGCGTTTGTTCTTTTCGCCGTTGTTTTCTTGTTGAGCGCGCTGGCAGCGGGCCAGGCCGCGGCGCCGAATCTTGACGATCAACTTTTTGACGCGGTGCAGAAGGGCGACGCCACGGCCGCCGGGCAATTGCTCGATCAGGGCGCAAATGCCAACGCCCAGGGTTCGACAGGCGAGACGCCGTTGATTGTCGCCTGTGCGATGGGCCATGTGGATGTGGTCAAACTGCTGCTCGACAAGGCCGCCAAAATCGACGCCAAAGACAATCGCGGCGAAACTGCGCTGCATTATGCGGTGATGACCGGCAATATCGAGGAGGCGAAGCTGCTGCTCGACAAGGGCGCGAACATCGACCTCAAAGATGGGGACGGTTTCACCCCGCTTATGCGGAGCATCGTATCTGGCTCGCCGGATCTCGTGAAGTTGCTGCTGGACCATGGAGCCAACGTCGAAGCCAAGGACGGCGGTGGGTTCACGTCGCTGATGGCGGCCTCAGGCGGGGGGCAGCTTGAGATGGTAAAGGCGCTGCTGGATCACGGCGCCAACGTGAACGATAAGAGCAACGACGGCACGACAGCTTTAGGCCTGGCCATCAGCCAGAAACACCCTGACATCGAAAAGCTGCTGCGGGACAAAGGTGCGCAATAGAGGGCGATTCCGCGTGCTGAGTCTACCTGGGACGGAGGAGTGCGCCGGCGCGCGGCCGCGCTATTTCAGCTTCCGGATTGTGGCTTTATCGGGAATATCCACCTCGAACTGCTTGTCGGGAAGATCCACATTCTCCTCGACCCTTTCGACGGTCAGCACAAGTTGAACTCCCTCCTGCGGACGCTTGATGGTCACCGTCGAGGGGAACTTGCCGCCGCTGAAATCCGTATAGCTGCTGTAGAAAATCTGTGTCTCCAGGTTGCCGCCGCTGTCGTAGACATCCTGTTCATAGGGCAGCATGTCATCGCGATGAAACGTGATGACGCGCACCGCCTGCTTTTCGTTGCCCGCCTTGGGCCGCATGACGTTCAGGACATATTCCGGCATGGTGTATAAGTGTTTCTTCGCGGCGTCTTCAACCGTCTCGGTATCGTTCGTCATCATGTACTCGTTATCCGGTTCCAGGCCGCGCACTACAAGCGCGTCAAGGAAGAAATCCGGACGCAGGTTTTCCCACTGATTCGCCGATTTCTCGGTCACCTTATTTGAGCCTTCGATCACTAGACTCTTCGTCGGCATAACGAGTGTGAAGTGGCTGCCGGTGCTGGTCATGTCGAAGATCTTGACGCCGAAGTATGTGCCCGCGACGCGCAGCATTTGGGGCTTTCGCATCAAGATGAATCCGCGGCAGGACGGATAATCCTTCGCAATGCCTTGCTCCGTTTTGACCCCTGTGGCGTAAATCTCAACGGTTGCCGTGAGCGTATTCAACGCGTTCCAGCGTTGGTTGATTTGTTTGACCAGTTCCTCTGGGGTTGCCGTTTGGACAAGAGACGGCGCCTTGGGCACCGGAAGATGGCGCGTAGTGGGGAGGATGTTGCAGCCCGCAAGCAGGAGCGGAGGGACAAGGGCCGCGACACAGGCGAGACGCCGGACGGACCTCATCGTTCACCTGCTTTCTTTTGCGCCTTTCGGTAGCCGGCGACGTTGCGGTTGTGCTCATCCAAAGTGGCGGCAAAGAGCGAATGGCCCTGAGCGTCGGTTCCGGCGGCCACAAAGTAAAGATAATTCGTTTTGGCCGGATTCATGGCAGCGCGCAACGAAGGGGCGCCGGGATTGGCCACCGGGCCCGGCGGCAAACCGGCATGCAGATAGGTGTTGTAGGGGGTATCGCGGGCCAAATCGCTCTGGTGAATGACGCCACGCCAATGGCCCGTCAATTCCAGCCCGTAGATCACCGCGGGATCGGTGTTGAGCGGCATCTTTTTGGCAAGGCGATTCTCAAAGACGCCGGCCACGAGCGGGCGCTCCGCATCCACTGCCGACTCGCGCTCGACCAGAGAAGCCATTGTGACCACCCGATGCACGTTCTCCTTCAATCCCAGTTGCGCGGCCACCACGCGGAACCGCCGCACCATGGCAGCGGCAATTTGCGGCGCGGTAGCTGTCGGCGAAAAACGGTAAGTATCCGGAAACAGGTAGCCCTCCAGGCTTGCCGCTTCGGGATCCAAATCTGCCACCAAACTTGTCTGGCTCACCGCCGCGTCAAGAAAACTCTGGCGTGTGCCCAGCCCTGCCTGTTCGACGCGCGTTGCAATGTCGAAAATGTTCGCGCCCTCCGGCACAGTCAAGCTGAGGGTAAATACGTCGCCGCGCGCAATCCGGGCATAAACTTCAGTGGCTGGCGCGGGATGGTCGAAGCGGTAGACGCCGGCCTGCAGCGTTCCATGCCGGATCCAGCGCAGCAGATCGAAGCCATAGCGGCTGCGTACCACGCTCGCGGTCTCCAGCTTGCGGCCGATGGCCGTCGCGGAAGAGCCGGGCGCCACACTGACGAATGTCTCCGTCTCAGGCCCGTAGGGCGTGAGCACCAGCCACGCCGCCGCGCCTGTCCCAAGCAGCAACAGAACGAGAACAACCCCAAAGGCTGCCGCCGCGCCAGAACCCCTCTTCCTCCTCCTTTTTCTTTTGCGGCTTGCCATTCCGTTATTCTTTACCTTCAATCCCTTAGAACGCGCGGAGTTGCCCTGGGGACTTCTCTATCTTCGATTGTACCGGGCGCAAACTGGCGCAGATGCTGAGAACCCGGGCCAGAATCCGGGAGGGGGCCGTAAGCTGAATGCAAGGAGCAGCATCGTGGAAGGGACCGCGCCTCCGCGCTATTTGGGCCTCGACATCGGCAGCCGCCGTATCGGCGTGGCTGTGTCAGACGAGTTGGGGCTGACGGCGCAGCCGGTGCTGACGCTGGAGCGGCGGAGCCGTCTACGCGAAGACTTACGCTCGCTGGCGCGCCTCTGCCGGCGGTTTGGCGTGGCGGGCATCGTGGTGGGGAATCCCATGCACCTCTCCGGCGAGCCGAGCCCGCAGGCAGCCAAGACGCGGGCTTTTGCCGCTGCACTGGGTGAATTGACCGGTTTGCCTATTCACCTTTGGGATGAACGGCTGACTACTCGCGAGGCCCACAAGATTCTGTATGAGGCCGGTCACGAGCGGCAGAAACACCGCAAAGTGGTGGACCAGGTGGCGGCGACACTGATACTGCAGTCGTTCCTGGACGGGAGAAGCAACTCCTAGCTTCTAGCCACTGGCTATTGGCACTCTGCTCGCAGCTTTTTGCAATTCGCCAGCGGCGCACCGAGACCGTCTCAAGCGGCGACGCTTCCTCTCCGGACGTCAGCGCTAAAAACAAGACGAACGGCATCAGCGCCTGAGCCAGGAGCTAGTGGCTAGCAGCTAGAGGCCGCGCTGACCCCTGTCTTATAATGGAGATTCAAGGAACGCTGATTTTTTGCGGTTCGAGCAGCTTCGCTCCCCGCTACCGGACTACGGATGCCCGAGCACATCAAAAATAAGCTTCTCGAGGAGATCCACCAGCTCGAGTACGAGCTGGCCCACGAGCTTCCGGCCGAGATCAAGAAGGCCAGAGCCATGGGAGATCTGTCGGAGAATGCCGAGTATCACATGGCCAAGCAGCGGCAGGAGTTCGTGAATGCCCGGCTGGGCCAGCTCAAGAAGCGGATGGCGGAGCTTTCGCTCGTCAACCTGACGAATATTCCCAGGGACAAGGCCGGATTCGGATCGACGGTAGTGGTTTACGACTCCACAAAGGACGAAGAGATTGTCTACCGCCTGGTAACAAGCGAGGAATCCGACATTACGAAGGGGCTGATTTCCACCACTTCGCCCATTGGCCGAGGAATCCTGGGCAAGAAGGTGGGCGACGTGGCCACCATTCTGACGCCCAACGGCAAGCGCCAACTGGAAATCCTGAAACTCACCACGGTCCACGACGAAGCCGGCGACGACGAGAATGAAGCCGCAGCTGGTATAGCGCAGTAGGGCCTAAGAACGGGATCCTGGCAAGGAAGATTGCAAATGACCTGGACAAGCGCCTTTGGCCGTGCCTGCGGATGGCTTTTGGACCGTATCGTGTATGGGCTGGCGCTTACGCGCATCTCTCCCAACGTGCTCACCTTCCTCGGGCTGGTTATCAATATCGCCGCCGCGTTCCTTTTTGGCCACGCTAACGCCGCCAACGGCGACCGCATGTTTTTCTTTGCCGGGCTTGTCATCTTCGGCGCCGGCATCTTCGACATGGTGGACGGCCGCGTGGCGCGGCGCATCAACATGGTGACGGTTTTCGGCTCGTTCTTCGACTCGGTGATCGACCGCTACTCCGACGTGGTGCTGTTCTTCGGATTGCTGGTCTACTACGGGCGCATCAACCGCTTCCGCTACGTAGTGCTGGTGGCGTTTGTGATGGTCACCTCGCTGATGGTCAGCTACACGCGCGCCAAGGCCGAGTCGCTCATCGGGCAGTGCAAGGTGGGCTTCATGGAGCGGCCCGAGCGCATCGTGCTCATTCTTCTGGGCGCGCTCTTCAACCATTGGGGCGTGATGGCTCCGGTGCTGTGGGTGTTGGCCGTGTTCTCGACCATCACCGTTGCTCATCGGATCGTCTACACCTACCGAAACACCAAGCACCTGGCGCCGTTGGGGTAAGGCAGCTTCACGGTTCTAGCTGCCAGCTGCTAGCTTGTTCTCGCACGGGCAAGCGCATTGCCCTGTGTGCAACGCGGCCAGGGGGCAGGGCATCAAATCTGACGAATGACACAAAGCCCTCTGCTTCAGCACAAAGGAGCTAGAGGCTAGAAGCTAAGGGCTAGAAGCTGTTTTATGGAAAAAGCGACATTTGGAGCGGGGTGTTTTTGGGGCGTGGAGGCGGCGTTTGCGGCCATCCCCGGCGTAACGGCGACGGCCGTGGGCTACGAAGGCGGGTCTCTCGACCGGCCCACCTACAAGGACGTGTGCACTGACCAGACCGGCCATGCCGAAGTGGTCGAGCTCGATTTCGACCCCGAGATGGTGAGCTACGAGCAATTGCTCGACGCGTTCTTCTCGTTCCACGATCCCACGACCCTCAATCGCCAGGGGCCAGACTGGGGCACGCAGTACCGCTCCGCGATCTTCTTCCACTCGCCCGAGCAGGAGGCGCAGGCACGCGCCAAGATCGAACAACTGACCTCCGAAGGCGGGTTCAAACCGAAGCGGATTGTAACCAAGGTGGAGTCCGCGCAAACCTTCTGGCGCGCCGAAGAGTATCACCAGCGATATCTTGAAAAGCGCGGGCTGGCGAGCTGCCATATCTGAGACACAGGGACCAAGGGAACGAGAAAACAGTGGGCGGCCCAGGTCCCTCGCCTTTGGGGACCTGGGATAGCACGAACAGACTTGCTGAGTCGCTGACTCGCTAACTCGCTGACTTGCTTTCTGCTGCGTGCGGAAGTTGCTTGGCAACGGGGGGCGCGTCTTCCGCGGGATCGGCGGCGGCTTTCGAGCCCGGCTCATCGATCCAGAGGCATACAATCCACCACACAAGCGCGGCCAGGAGGACTACGCTGTCGGCATTGACGAACTTATCCTCGAGCCCCATGACGCGCCGGTAGTCAGCTTGGCTGTGAATTGTCGTGTGCAGCGCAATCACCTGCCAGATTGCGCGCACGCCCAGCTGCGCCATGGCCGCTGTGGAGAGCCCTATCACAATCTGCTGCACGTGGCTGCGCCAGTCGGCATGGTAGCGACGGCCAAAAAGCACAACCAGGATGCCGAGCTGGATCACGAGCAGGTCGGCGAGCGTCTCGGCCTTTTGCGCGATCAACTGCATGAGGCGCAGGGCGCCAAGGGTCGAGCCGGCGAAGAGCGCCTTTGCGGAGGGCCACGGGCCCCACAAGACCACCACCACCCCACCCACGGCCACCAGTACCAGCGTTGCGGTAATCCACGCCACGCGGCCGGCTCCCGAGAAGGCGCGCCGCGCCATCTCCACCACCACCAGCAAAGAGACGATGGCAGCCACCAGGGCCAGTACTAGGAAGATTTCGCTGGAAACGATGGGCGCCATCTTGCCATAGAGAAGGCGGCTGGCCACCATGCGCAGGGTCATCATCACCATGCTGGCCGTAAACCAGGGAAAACGCCGCACTCTGTCGCGCCCGAGCAGCACCACCAGGAGCACAAGTAACGCCGCAAACGTAAGCGTCCAAAGAATCTGGACCGCCGAAAAGCCGAGATTCAAGTGCATTGGAACCCTGTCCGGGCTCGGCTCTGGCTTGCGCGCCGATCCTCTTTCAGTCTAATTGGGCGGGCCATCCTGCCATAATTCCATCATGCTGGTTCTCGCATCCGCCTCGCCGCGCCGCCGCGAACTGCTCACGCAGGCGGGTTACCGGTTTGAGGTGCATCCGGCACACATTCCCGAGGATCCGCTGCCAGGCGAGGAGCCCATCGCCTACGTCACGCGGCTGGCGCGCGAAAAAGCCGAGGCCGTGTTTCGCGATCTCACAGATGCCAGTCCAAAACCAGAAGAAACCCTTGTAGTGCTGGGCACCGACACCACCGTGGCTCTCGACAACACTATCCTGGGCAAGCCGGAGGACGCAGCCGACGCCGCGCGCATGTTGCGCCTGCTCTCAGGCCGTACGCATCGGGTCATCACCGGCGTGGCCGTGGTGACAAAAAAGGGCGCGGAAGTAGCCGCTGAAGCTACGGCGGTGCGCTTCCTCACGCTGTCTGACGCAGAGATTGCAGACTATGTGGCGGGCGGCGAGCCGATGGACAAGGCCGGAGCCTATGCCATCCAGGGCCGCGCGGCGCGCTGGATTCCGCGCATCGAGGGCTGCTACTTCAACGTGATGGGACTGCCGCTGGCGCTGGTTTCGTCACTGCTTGAGCCGTCTAGTGGCCTTATTTGACCGATTCGAGAACTCCGGCATCGTCAAGCTCCATGCAGCAAAATGTTGGAAAAACGCTTGCACGCCATGCCGGGCAGGGGAGCTGGGTGTAAAATTGGGTCGCTTTTCAATTCAAAAAAGAGATTCCGGCTGATAGCCATCAACGCTCCCAATGGAGGCGGAAATGAAGAAGGTCCTGGTTACGATTTTTTTTGTTAGCATTCTTGCGCCGTTGGCTTTTTCTCAGATTCGAACGGCAAAGGTGACGGGCGGAGAGGTGGAGGGTGTCGTCACCGATGGCATTTCGATATTCAAAGGAATTCCTTTTGCCGCGCCTCCGGTGGGGGACTTGCGGTGGAAAGCGCCCGCGCCCGCACCAGCCTGGACCGGCATCAAGGAAGCGGATGCTTTCGGGCCTGCCTGCATGCAAGCCCCCAACTCCATGGGGAACACCGCGCCGGTCAGCGAAGACTGCCTGTACCTGAACGTATGGACACCCGCAAAAACGCCGGGCGAAAAGATTCCGGTGCTTGTCTGGATCTACGGAGGAGGGTTCGTCGGCGGCTCGACCAGCATACCCATGTATGACGGAATGGGCTTCGCCAAAAAGGGAGTTGTCCTGGTAAGCGTTGCCTATCGCGTTGGCCCTTTCGGCTTCCTGGCACACCCCGAACTTAGCCGGGAA
>Ga0326728_10006493_pt1 | contig 31407 bp, 27 predicted proteins | sample MB3enrmetagenome_FD_207602 | JGI IMG/M metagenome (GOLD analysis project Ga0326728, IMG submission 207602) | Lab enriched peat soil microbial communities from McLean, Ithaca, NY, United States - MB31MN | ecosystem: Environmental > Terrestrial > Soil > Wetlands > Peat | place: USA: New York...
CTGAACCCGAGGAACGGGGCCTTCACCTCCCAAAGAAAATCCCGACTGGAAAAGAATACCGCATTACGACTGCACACGGTCGTCTGCCGAGATTAGCCGGTTAATTACCGAAAACTCACCATGAACTTAGATGTTGTGATCCGCAAAGATCCCGCTTAACTTTCCAGGCTGCGGCTGTTCTTAATTGCGACCGACGACCACCTGTCCGTGGCTGTCCGCGGCTGTGCCGCTCTCCCGACTTTTCGCTCGAAAAGCTGGCCGCCAGACTCGCTCAGACGAATCAGGCATGAGGCCCTACGAGTTGGTTCCGGCCCTGTGCTCAAGCGGACGCGATTATCGCTTCACACGGCTGTTGGCACAACTCAAAATCCAAGGAGGCATCCGGATGACGAGCTTGCCCCAACCGCGTTTCTGCCCGCCCTGATCGCAGCCGGCCAGCACACCGAGCAACAAGCAGTTGCGGTGGTCGCGCAGGAAATTCAGGGAAGTTACAAACAGGCATCTTGAAGTAGAGGAGAAAACCGTTACTTCGCCAGTAGCTTGCGGATAGATTTCAATTCCCGCCGCCGTTTCGCGGTGGTCTTGGGATATGACATCTTAAGGTCATTGAGCGCATCCAGGACAATCTGGGAAACAATCAACCGGGCATTCTCCTTATCGTCGGCGGGAACGACGTACCATGGCGCGTGATGGGTGCTGGTCGCGTCCAGGCACTCCTCATAAGCCTGCATGTAATCCTTCCAGTACTTCCGCTCATGAATGTCAGCGAGGCTGAACTTCCAGTTCTTGTCCGGTTCATCAATGCGCTGGAGGAAGCGCTTCCGTTGTTCGTCCTTTGACAGGTGGAGGAATAATTTGATGGTCTGCGTTCCGTTGCGATAAAGATGGCTCTCCAGATCCACGATGGAGCGATAGCGATCTTCCCAGATGGTTTTCTCGTCGCGCAACTCTTCCGGAAGCCCCTCGTTGCGGAGAATTTCCGGGTGCACCCGAACGACCAGCACTTCCTCGTAATAGGAACGATTGAATATGCCGATCCGCCCGCGCTCCGGCAGACAGCGCGTCGTACGCCAGAGAAAATCGTGCTCCAGCTCGGCAGCGCTCGGCTGTTTGAAACTGAAAACCTGGCAGCCTTGCGGATTGACCCCGGACATGACGTGCCGGATAGCGCCGTCCTTGCCCCCGGCGTCCATCCCTTGAAAAATTAGCAGCAACGCATAGCGGTGGGACGCGTAGTGAAGGTGCTGCAGCGAGCTGAGCTTCTCAACGTGTTCGGCCAGCAGTTCCTGATACTGCTCCTTCGACTTGTAAACGGGCTTCACAATGGTCGGCCATTTACTGAGTTTCACCTTTTTCCCGGTCACACGAAAATCCTTCGAGTCGATCTTCGATTTGAGTTTCATCTTCGTGCCTTCGGCGTGACGAGTTGCGGAGCCTTCACCGGTGCCGCCTGGCCTCTCCGAATCTCGGTCTCCGCCTCGAGCCAGTCTTGATCCGCCTGGCCATCGTGGTGGCCTCGATCTTCGTAAATTTCGTAAGCCCGTGTGGCGATGTTAGGTGTTAGATCCGCTGGTTTCTTGGTCGGCTTCTTAGACAACAACGGAGCTTTCGTAGGATCAAAAATCCGATAAGCGAGCAGTTTCACGCGGTCGTTCACCAGAGCCCAAGCCAGAGCGTAGCCCCAAACGAATGCTGCCCAGCCCCAGCCGAGGGGTGTCATAAACAGCCCATAGACGGCGATCAGAGTCGCGACCGTCTGCGTACCGAGTACCGCCATCCATAGAATCTTCGCGGGGCGTATGGACCAGAACGGCCCGCGCGTGCGGGTCAGGAAAATCGTCAGATGTCCGGCCACGGATAGCTTCAAATACATCAGCGTCTGGATGTGATCGCGATCAAGATGAAATACACGCTCACCGAGATAAAACAGGCCAAACGCAGCCACCACGCCGATAATGCCCAGCACCGTTGAGATCCCAAGCACCAGGCGCATGTTCCAGGCCTCGGGCTTGTCTTTATAATGAACGTTGTCGTAAGCGATGGACAGGATGGCTCCGTCATTGAGCAACGCAAGCATTACGATCATCACCGCGGTGACTGGGTAGAAGTTAAACACCAGGATCGCCAGCGTCATGAAGAACAGTACGCGCAGCGTTTCTGCGATGCGGTAGATCGCGTAGCTATTCATACGCTGGAAAATGCGTCGGCTCTCCTTGATTGCGTCGATGATTACCGACAGGCCGGACGCCAGCAGCACGATGGAGGCCGCCGCGCGCGCCGTGTCTGTCGCGCCCGAAACGGCGATGCCGCAGTCCGCCTTCTTCAGCGCCGGAGCGTCGTTTACGCCGTCGCCGGTCATGCCGACGATGTGGCCGCGTTGTTGCAAGACATCCACGATATGGTACTTATGTTCGGGGAAAACCTGCGCGAAACCGTCCGCCTTTTCGATTGATTCCGCGGCCTGCGCCGTCTCGTGATGCTTGATATCGCCCAATCCGCTGGCATCGAGAATATTCGTGCCCATCCCCAGTTGCTTGGCCGTTTCCTTAGCGATCGCCATCTGATCGCCAGTAACCATCTTGACGCTGACGCCCATCTCGCGGGCGCTCGCGATGGTTGCTTTGGCCTGCTCGCGCGGCGGATCGAACATGGGCAACACACCCACGATCCGCCACTTGCCTTCTTCATCTGCACGCGCTACACCGAGTGAACGGAAGCCCTTGGCCGCAAATTCGTCGACCGCTTTGTCTACGGCCGGCTTTGCCTCACCGACGTTGGTCGACATCTTCAGAATCACCTGGGGCGCACCCTTGGCCACATAGAACTGCTTTCCATCCGCGCCTCTTACGGTAGCTTCGGTGCGCTTATGCACCGGATCGAACGGCTGGAAGTGGAGCACGTGGCAAGCCTTCAGGGTCTTATCGTCCTTCACACCCCCGATCACGGCAAGGTCGATGGTGTCTTTGTCTTCCGCGCGGGAAGCGAGCGCGGCGCAAAGGACGACCTGGTCGCCGGGTATACCATTCAGGGTGAAGGGATCGCCCAGTGTCAACTTATTTTGGGTCAGCGTACCGGTCTTATCCGAGCACAGTATGTCCACTCCTGCTAGTTCCTCGATAGCCGAGAGCCTGGTGATAATAGCTTGTCTTCTCGCGAGAAGGCGTGCGCCCACTGCCATCGTCACCGACAAGACGGTTGGCATCGCCACTGGAATCGCGGCTACCAGGAGGACCAGGGCAAACTCGAGCGTGCCCATAACGGGATCGTGACGGAAAAGCGCTACGGTGACGATCACCGCCACCAGGACTACCGCGAGAACAATCAGGTAATCGCCGATCTTCAGCACAGCTTTCTGGAAATGGCTGACCGATTCCGGCCCTTGCACCATTTGCGCAGTCTTGCCGAAGTAGGTGTCCGTCCCAGTTGCATACACCATTCCTTCGCTTTCCCCCCGGCGAATGATGGATCCGGAAAATACCGCTTCGCCCGTTTTTTTTGTGGCGGGTAAAGATTCGCCTGTCAGTGCAGACTGGTCCACTTCCAGCGGGTCGCCTGGCAGCAAACGCGCATCGGCTGGAACAATGTCGCCCAGTTTCAAGCGGATGACATCTCCTGGAACCAAATCTTTCGCTGAAGGATCAGTCCATTTCCCGTCGCGTTTGACCTTCGCTTTGATTGCTAACTGCTTCCTGAGTGCGGCGATCGCATTGCCGGCCTGGTGTTCTTCCCAGAATCCTACGACTGCGTTCGAAACCAGCAACAGGAGGATGATGAAGAAATCCGGCCAGTGACGAACCACACCCGACAGAATCACCGCCCCTTCGATCATCCACGGGATGGGCCCCCAGAAATAGGTGAGGAATTTTAGGTACGGGTTTTCTTCCTTTTCCGCGATCTCGTTGAGCCCATACTGAACCAGCCGTTTTTTCGCCTCGGCTTGGCTCAGGCCGTCCGGCGAAGAGCCCAGCTTTTTCTGGAACTCCTCCATGGGAATCGATTTCAGGTTTTTCTGCGCATCGGACTTCGCTCCCGGCGTCACCGCCGGCTTCGTTTCCGGTTTTGTTTCGGGCTTCGATTCGGACTTCGCCTCGGGCTTATCCGTAGTTGGTGTCATGATGACGCCTCCTGTTCTGTATTTCTGGATTCGTTACACCTTTGCTTCCGGCGGGTCTGCAACTCCTCCTGGGGGCAATAATTCCGGCACGCACAGCCATCGAGCACCATCGGACAGTAGGAAATCCAGATACTCTCAATCTCGAGGCGCCGGCTGACTGTGATATCGCCCATGGCTAGTCTGCGTACTTCTGCCGATGCAGCGCCGGGTCAGTCCTACGACTGTCTTGATGCCGTCGGCTCCCAAGCGTGCTCTCGATCAACCGGGTCAACTTATCCGCAGCGCCGTGGACGGCTTGATCCAAGGTCGCTCCCCGGTGAGTGACCGCGATGGGTTGGCGGCCTTCCACGCGGGCTTCCATCATGCACCGCTTGTCGCTCTGGCCGTGCTTATCGCTGTTCTCGTCGTTCAGGTGGACCTCCACTCGCGTAATGTGATCGCTAACCCGGCCCAGCGCACTCTCGACTACCTCACTGACCTGAGCAGCCAGCGCCTCGTGACCTTCAATGTTATGGTCGGTATTGATTTGTACCTGCATGGCGTTCTCCTCTTTTCATGCCTGCTTATCCCTCGATCTTTGCTCTGCCGCGGGCTTCGTGAGTTGCGGGATCCTTATTGTCCCGCTCGTATCCTTATCGATGACAGCGTTGTATTCGCCACCGCGCGCAGCCCGGATGCACCTCGCTCGATGAGACAGAGCTTGCTGTGCCGCTAACACATTGGACTCCATCCCCCCGCTACGATTCACCCAACCATTTCCGCGCCTCAGCAGCGTCGGCGTGATCGAAGTATTGGATCGTCGCCTTCGTGAATGGCTTGCAGAACGTCGCCATCCCGCGTTGCCATTTCTTTTCCCCGACCATCGCTAGCCGTTCGATGTCGGCGAAGTGCCTAATGTCGAACTTGATGTCCTCCCACAGCGCTCCGCCTTCCCAGCCGTGGAAACCACTCATGTCGAACAGCACGCGTAGCTTTCCGTGCTCTCGGAGGAGTCGCTCGAACTCCGGGACAAAGTGTTCGTAATCTATTTTTGCTAGCTTGCCGCTGACGTGAACGACGAGAGCCTTCCCGCCGTTTTCTTCATTGAGTTGAATGGGCATTGTGGTCTCCTTTGGTTCGTTTCAGGGCAACTTGTTGTCCATGTTCACTCTCGTTCATCTACCCTTTTCCGCCGGCGGTTTGCTCTCTTGTGTTTCGTCCCGACTCCATTTCCAATTCCGGATTTCCGGCAAGTCTTCGCCGTGCTTGTCGACGTAGTGCTTGTGCTCGATGAGCTTGTCCCGCATCATTTGCTTCAGGTAGGCGCCTTTGGAACCCGAGTTCGGTAGCCGATCGACCACGTCTTGCACCAAATGGAACCGATCCAGGTCGTTCTGCACCCTAATGTCAAAGGCCGTCGTGATCGTGCCCTCTTCCTTGTACCCACGGACGTGCAGGTTGCGATTGGCCCGGCGGTAGGTCAGCCGGTGGACTAGCCATGGGTATCCATGGAAACCAAAGATAATGTGCTTGTCTTTGGTGAACAGTGAATCGTAGTCCGTCTCGCTTAGCCCATGTGGGTGCTCGCTACTGGACTGGAGCTTCATCAAATCGACAACATTGATAACCCGGATTTTCAAATCGGGCAGATGCTCGCGAAGAATGGAGACGGCGGCCAGAATCTCCAGCGTGGGCGTGTCTCCGCAGCAGGCCATCACCACGTCCGGTTCGGCCGCGTCCTGGTCGTTGCTAGCCCATTGCCAGATTCCGATGCCTTCCGTGCAATGCAGAACCGCAGCGTCCATGGTCAGCCATTGCGGCAGCGCGTGTTTGCCCGCCACCACCACGTTGACGTAGTTCCGGCTACGCAGGCAGTGATCGAACACCGACAGCAGACAATTGGCGTCGGGCGGCAGGTAAACGCGCACGATATCGGCCTTCTTGTTGATCACGTGGTCGAGGAAACCCGGATCCTGATGCGTGAAGCCGTTGTGATCCTGCTGCCAGACGTGGGAGGCGAGCAGATAGTTCAGCGACGAGATCTTCCGCCGCCAGGGCAGTTCCAGACATACCTTCAGCCATTTAGCGTGTTGGCTGAACATGGAGTCAACGATGCGAATGAAGGCCTCATAACTGTTGAACAGCCCGTGCCGCCCCGTGAGAAGATATCCTTCCAACCAGCCTTCGCACTGATGCTCGCTGAGCATGGAATCCAGCACGCGCCCGGCGGGCGCGAGAAATTCATCGTTTTTAAGTTCGCGGGCTTCCCACTGGCGGTTGGTGACTTCAAAAACCGCACCCAGGAGATTCGAGAGCGTCTCGTCGGGGCCGAAGACGCGGAAGTTACGCTGATGCTGATTCAGCTTGGCCACGTCGCGCAGGAAGTTACCTAGCACGAGCGTGTCTTGGCCGTCCACGGCGCCAGGCGAAGGCACGTTTACCGCGTGGACGTGGAAATCCGGCATTCGCAAATCGCGCAGCAAGATTCCGCCATTGGCGTGCGGATTGGCGCCCATCCTCCTCTCGCCTTTCGGGGCTAGTTCGGCCAATTCCGGGATGAGCCGGCCTTTTTCATCGAACAGCTCCTCGGCCTTGTAGCTTTTCATCCAATTTTCCAGCTGTTTGACATGATCGGGATGCTCGGAATCCACCAGCAGCGGGACCTGATGTGCTCGGAAGGTACCCTCGATTTGCAGGCCATCGACTACTTTTGGTCCCGTCCAGCCCTTGGGTGACCTGAGGACAATCATGGGCCAGCGCGCCCGCGTGGTATCGTTCTTGTTTCGAGCATTCTCCTGGATCTGCTGGATGTCCTCGATGGCCGTTTCCAAGGTGGCGGCCATGAGTTGATGCATCATTTCCGGCTCATCGCCTTCCACGAAGTGGGGCGTCCAACCGCAGCCGCGGAGAAATTGCTCTAACTCCTCATGCTCGATGCGGGCGAGCACGGTGGGGTTGCTGATCTTGTAGCCGTTGAGGTGCAGGATCGGCAGGACAGCTCCGTCGGTAATTGGGTTGAGAAACTTATTCGACTGCCATGCAGTCGCCAAGGGCCCCGTTTCCGCTTCACCGTCGCCGACGACGCAGGCGACGATCAGATCGGGATTATCGAAAGCGGCCCCGAAGGCATGGCTGAGCGAGTATCCCAGTTCGCCACCTTCGTGAATCGAACCCGGCGTCGTCGGCGCAACATGGCTCGAAATTCCGCCGGGAAACGAGAACTGCTTGAACAACTCCTTCAAGCCGGCTTCGTCCTGGGTGACGTTCGGATAAATATCGCTCCAGGTCCCTTCCAGATAGACGTTGCCAACGATCGCCGGACCACCGTGACCGGGACCGGCGATGTAAAACATATCCAGGTCATACTTCTTGATTACCCGGTTCAGGTGAACATAGATGAAATTCTGACCCGGCGTCGTGCCCCAATGCCCTACCACCAGCGGCTTCACATGCGTTAGTTTCAGCGGCTCCTTCAGCAGCGGATTGTCGTAGAGATAAATCTGGCCGACCGAAAGATAGTTGGCGGCACGCCAGTAGGAATTGATCTTATGAAGCAGTTCTGGAGTGAGTGTGTTGGTTTTCGTGGTCAGCTCCTGTTCGTTCACCGCGTCGGGTTTCTTGTGGAGCAGTTTAGGCGTGAGTGTGTTGGTTTTCATGGTTGAATCCTTTCATCGAGTCGATTTTGAGAATGCGGCAAACCGAGCGCGCAATCATCAGATCTTCGTCCGTTCGAATGACGCGAACCGTGACTCGGCTGGCGCTCGTGGAAATCACTGCGGCAGTCTCGGCATTGTGCGATTCACTTAATTCGATTCCGAGGAAGCCTAGTCCCTCGCAGATGCGCGCGCGGACCCGCGGCGCATTTTCGCCGATGCCTCCTGCGAACACGAGCGTATCCAAGCCGCCGAGCGCGGCAGCGAAGGAACCAATCCACTTTTTCGCCTGATAACAGAACAACTCCACAGCTTCCGCCGCTCGGATGTCATCGGCTTCCTGCGCGAGCAGATCTCGCATATCGGAACTGGTCTCGGAAACCCCGAGCAGCCCGGACCGGTGATTGACCATTTTGTAAAACTGTTCGGTGGTCATCTGCTCAGTTCGCGCCAGATAGGGCGCCAGGCTGGGATCCAAATCGCCAGAGCGGGTGCTCATCACCAAACCCGACGTCGGAGTAAAGCTCATGGTGGTGTCAATGCTTTTGCCGTCGCGCACGGCGGCCATGCTTGCGCCGTTGCCCAGATGAGCGAGGATGACGCGGCCAGTTGTTGCCGCCCGGTGGCCCAAGCGCGCGAGTTCTTGTATCAGGTAGGCATAGGACAAACCGTGGAAACCGTAGCGTTGCACGCCCTTCGCGTCGTAGCGACGTGGAATAGGAAGCAGCTTGGCAACCCGCGGCATGGTACGGTGAAACGCCGTGTCAAAACAGGCCACCTGGGGCAGTTTCGGATGACGCTGACGGAACGCCTCGATCAGTTCGATCTCGCGGGGCATATGGTCCGGATCGCACGCGCTGATGCGATGCAGCTCATCCAGCACTTGCTGGGTGACGAGCTCGGGCGCCGTGTGTTGCATGCCGTGGACCACACGGTGCCCCACCGCCCGGACCGATTCGAAACGATGCTGCTCTTCGAGCCAATCCATTAGAAAAGTAAGTGCCGATTTGTGATCGGACAGATCGAGCTGGCGGCTATCCTGCTGATTCTTGGTCGGGTCATCGAACGTTAGATTCGTTCCGCTCAGGCCGATGCGGTCAACCTTTCCATGAAGGCCTCGCTTCAGCAGTTCTCCGGCCTGGTACAGCGTGAACTTGATGCTCGACGAGCCGCTATTAATCGTCAGGATGTTTGGGGTCTCTGGTTTCATGGAAGACTCAAGCGTCACTCTGCAATCCGAACTGAGCCAGTTTCACACAGGTGGACTTGTAATCCGTGTGTAGAATGCCTCGAATCCCCAAGCCTTCCGCGATTTCAACGAACATCGGGGTGTTTTCGATATAGACAACTTGGCGGGCAGGTACGTGGGCGATGTCCCGCGCGAGCCTAAAGATGTCCGCGTCGGGCTTGCGGATGTGGACGAAGCAGGAGGAAATGAAGGCATCCACAAGCCCGTCTAGTTTGAACTTGTGAATCCGATAAGCGTTCACCTCCCGCCCTTCGTTGCTGACCACGGCCATTTTCAGCCCGTGCCGGACCTTCATGCGAGCGAACAGCTCGATCATCTCGCTGTAAGGTTTCGATTGCGCAAACATGAAGCGCTTGAACTGAGTCGGAGTGAACGGACGTTTTTCGTAGAAGACTACCCGCCCTAAATACTCTTCCAGCGTGAGCTTCCCCTCCTCGTAAGTTGCGAAATTCAGGTTATGGCGATCTTCCATCTCGGCCCACTTCAGCTTGAAGTGTTTCGCCGCTCGTCTGCGGGCAAGGTGATCCCAACCGTTGGTGAGCAGGACCCCGCCGATATCCAGAAATATGCAGGTAATAGCCGTGTTTGTTTTCGCCGACACTTTCATAATGCTCGCGGATGCTTTCCCGATCGCATGTACGTTTCAATCTCTTCGAGTGTCTTCCCTTTGGTTTCCGGCACCAGCAAGAATGCAAAAAACCATGCTCCGATGCTGACGGCCGCGTACAGCCAGAAAGTTGCGGCTTTACCCACGACTTCGGTGAGCGTCAGGAACGACAGTGCCACGATCAAGTTGGCGCTCCAATTGGCGGCAGTTCCGACGCTCATGGCGCGGCCTCGGATGCGCAACGGGTAAATCTCCGAAAGGATCAGCCAGAAAACTGGCCCAAGGCCGACGGCAAAGCAACCGACGTACACCATGAGGCTGGACACCGCGATCCATCCCAGGCTGCCTGACAATTGCCGAAGCGAAAATGCCAGCCCCAGCACAAACAAACTCAGTGCCATTCCCGCCAGGCTGACCAGCAAAAGCGGCCGCCGTCCCACTCTGTCGATCAGTTGCATGGCCACCACTGTCAACACGAGGTTGACCACTCCGACTCCGACGCTGGCCAGAATCGCTACCGATGCGGAAGACAAGCCGGCGAACTTGAAAATAGTGGGGGCATAATAGATGACCGTGTTGATGCCCGTGATTTGCTGCGCGATGGCCAGTCCGACGCCCACGATCATCGCCGATCGCAGGAGCGGACTGAGCAGCTCGGACCAGTTCCCCTTCTGCTGCGCGACGCTATGCTGAATATCGTTGAGCTCGGTCTCCACTTTTTCGGGGGGGCGAATCCGTCTCAGCACGGTCCGGGCCTGGTCCAAGTGTCCGCGGCCGGCCAGCCATCGCGGGCTGTCGGGAATAAAAATCAATCCGACTCCAAACGCGGCCGCCGGGATTACCGCCATCGCGAACATCCAGCGCCAAGCCTGCGATCCGGCAAACGCGTAGTCGATCAAATAGGAGATGACGATGCCGCTGGTTAGGGCGACTTGATTCACCGAAACGAGTTTTCCACGGATATCAACGGGCGCGATCTCAGAAATGTAAAGCGGAGCGACAAAGGAAGCGATTCCGATAGCAGCGCCGGCAACCACGCGCGCAGCAACCAGCAATACTGTGCCGGGCGCCAGAGCGGCCCCGATGGCGCCCAAACCAAAAACAACTGCGGTGATGGTCAATAATTTCCGGCGTCCAAGGCGGTCAGCCAGCATTCCTCCGGCTGCTGCACCCGCGAGCGATCCCAGTAAGACCGAACTGACGACGATTTCCTCCATACTCGAGGAAAGAGCGAAATCTTTCTTGATAAACAAGATTGCTCCGGAGATGACACCGATGTCGTAGCCGAAAAGCATGCCGCCCAGTGCCGAGATGGCAGTGGCGAGATAGACAAAGCGGGTCCCATCCGCCGCCTTAGCTTTGGTCTGCATCCGCCTCACTTTTGTAGGCAGACGCAGTCTCCTCCCGTCGCAAAGGGCCGATGCGCACGGCGAAGTCGGTTCCTTCCCAATGATGAGCGTCTGGCCAGTAGAAAGTGAATTTGATCTGCTTTCCGTCGGGAAGATCGTTGATCGCTAGATCGGCAATATGAATTCCCAGCCCGACATCGTGCGAGCTTACGTCCTGGATTGTGTTCCAATCATCGGCGCTCCAGTGAATGACGGCCGGCGCTAAGGTCTCGATACGCAGTGTTTTGCCGGGGGAAATCGCGCGAATTTTGTGGTTGAACCGCCACACCATGCGCGGGGATACGGTCTTCTCGATGAGGTAGCGTTGCACGGTTTGTGGCGGCAGATCGAAAACCCGACCGTCTTCGAGTGAGCGTCGAAGCTTGAGGTACTCGGCGTGTGCCCACACGAGTGGCATGGCCGAGCCGGAAGGACGGCCAAAATGGAGTTCGCGTTCCGGGATGTCCGGCGAGTCCCACACTTGCTCCGAGATCAAGCCACCTTCGTTGGCAAAGGACTCCAACGTGGCCAGGAGTCGTTTTGCGTTTTCGACCCGGCCTGCCGCCAGTTCGTAGTGCGCCCGCTCACCCGTAAGCAGGGGCCACACGCGGCCAATCCCGGTACCGTCAAAAGGCGAACCATCCTCATGCTCGCCATAGCCATCGTCGTTGTAGCGATGCCAAGCAAAGCCGGACGGGGTCTCGATCTTGAGTAATGTGTCGATAACTTTGGCTGTATCGCGAATGCGCGAGTCGTCGGCACCCCGCAAGCCAAAACGCACCAAGGCCAGCGCATCGGGACTCACCAGATGACGGGCCTCGCGGGTGTCCTCGGCGGCCGAAACGTTCTTGACGTCTACATTGTTCTGGAAACGCGCCGGACCCTCCCCCGGCTTATTCGGGGCGATCCGGAGATAATATCCCTGGACGTTGAACTTGCGGCACCAGTCCGTGCCAGACGCGTACATCCATCGTTCGATCGATGTATTCCAGACATCGGAAATCTCGCGGAGGTAGGTTGCAATGGATGCTTCGTGATTCAAATCGGCCAGATCCGCGGCAGCCAGGAGCGCAGCGATTTCCGCTCCGACCGTGAACGGCGAATAGCCCGGATCTTCCTCCCAGCGATCCTGGGGGCTCACCGGGCCGTTTCGAACCAAATAGCCCGCGGCTCGCCGCACCATCGGCCAAAACCGGGTCAAGTCAGCATGGGCCAATGCTCTTTCTCGATGGGCCAGATCTACCAGGAGAATAGGCAAAGCCGTCTCGTCCATTTGGATTCCATCCCAATAGGGCGATCCATCCAGCCACATATTCTGCGACCAGTGCCCATCCGGCTGCTGAGTCGCCTGCAAGTAAGCGAGGACGCGGTGTGCGTCCTCGTGCGCGCCGACGGCCAGCAAAGCGCCGGCCGTTTCCACCATGTCACGCGACCAGACGAGATGGTAGCCGCCCAGATCCTTGTCACCGTGGCTCGCTCCCCACGGGATAGAGAGGCTGGCGATGAGAGCTCCGGGGGCAGTCTTGGACTCATGCGTACGCAGAACGGCGAGGCTGTTCCGCGAGAGATCTTTCGCACCGACTTTGCCGTTCTTCAGCGATGAGTGTTTCTCGATAGATTTCTGCCAGGCGGCAACGTAGCAGGCCCTCGCTTTCTCGAAACCTTCGTGAAGGCTAGAGGTGGCATTCCGGGCCGCTTCTTCCGGTTCCGTGCCAAAGCCAAGTGCGAGTACGAACTTTCCCTGCGACCTGGAGAGATCGATCTCAGCGGTCATGGCCACATTGCCGTTCTCCGCCCGTGTGTATTCCCAAGTCATCTGCTTGTGCGCCTTCAGGTCTTGCCAACCGTCCGACGAACCGACGTAGCCGACGGACCGCTTCGACCACGGAACGGAGCATGCCAGCGCCAATGAGTTCCCTTTCCGCTGCGCAACCAGCAGCGGCGTGCCCTCAAACTCGTCCACCCATGCGGTATTGCCTGCGCCCCGGTTCCCCAGATGCGGCGCGAGCAGGGCATATAGCCGATAACTGGACAGCGAGCCTTGTAGTGCTGCAAAGTGGACCTTCTGCAATACGGTGTCCCGATGTGGATCGGTAATGATCTGCTTTTCGATTCGGTAGCGGCCATCCCGGCAGGCATTGACTAGCCGGAATGCGGGCACACCATCGGCCAGCCAATGAATTTCAGAGTCGGCGTCACGTTTCTCCTCGGAGAAAAAATCCGCTCCGTCTGTGACGATTAAACCCAGGTCGCGGATGCAGGCTTGATCGATGCGGGGGTAATAGATCTCATTCAAGATTCCGTGGCTCAGCGTGAACCACACATGACTCTTGCTACCGACGGCTGTCCCGACGCCGGTCTTAGCGCTGGAAGTCCAGCGCGGCGGAATTCCGGGGCCGCCTGGCGCGGAACGATTTTGTACGGGCATAATAGCTCCTTGCGTCTGCGGGTTTGCGATCAGCCACCATGACCGAAGTCGGGATAGTCGGTCATGCCACCGTCCACAAAAATCGTGCGCCCGGTCACGTATGAAGCGATTTCAGAAACCAGCACAACCACCATCCGGGCGATGTCTTCCGGCTCGCCAATCCGCTTCATCGGGATTTTTTCCAGCAAGTCTTGCATGCTCTTTGGATCGCTCCAGACAGACTGGTTGATCGGCGTTTTTATTGCGCCGGGACCGACGGCTAACACGCGCACGCCGTGAGGAGCGGCTTCTTGGGCCAGGGTCTTAGTCAGCATTCCGGCGGCAGCCTTGCTGGCGGTGTAGGCGCTGTAACCCGACCAGGCGATTTGTTCGTGCACCGAACTGATGCTGAGCACGACGCCGCTTTTCTGAGGCACCATGCGCTTCAGGGCCTCGCGTGCGCAATAGAACGCCCCAAACAGATTCACCTCGATCACTTTTCGCCAAGCCGCAATATCGGCCTCCCACGCGAAAGCGCGGTGACCATCCATGCCTGCATTATTAATAAGGATGTCAATCCCGCCCCAGGCGTCGTCTATGCGCCCGAACATTTGGGCGATGGCGTCGGGATCCGAGACGTCGGCCTGAAGGGCGATCGCTTCGCCTTGTTGATCCTCGATTCGATGGACAAGCGATTGTGCGGCCTCAGGATGGGTGACGTAGTTGATCGCTACCCTTGCACCCGCCTCGGCGAGGGCGAGCACAATCGCCTCACCGATGCCGGAATTGCCTCCCGTGATGAGGGCGCGTTTTTGGTCGAGTGTAATGTTCATGGTGATTGTTCGCGCCCTGGGTCGGGGACCAGATTCTTGATAGGCACCCCCGAGCACGTCAAGTTAGAAGCAGCACAGCCCTATGCCGCTCGTACGCTTACGCGCTGCTGCCCCTGTGATGTTTCCCGATCCTCCGCCGAAGAGAGATCCAAGACGCGCACTCGCTGACCTTCGGCTAAGCGTTGCAACAGCACCTCAACGCCGTTTTGAAAGCGAACAGCATCCCGAAAGGTGTTTACGGCGGCAGTAATCTGAGTGAAGACCGCTTCCTCAGACTCCTCCTGAAAACCGCACTGCTGCTGCAGCTTTGGAGGAATGTCCTGTACCAGCAATCGGGCTCCCGGTGGGATACAGACTGCCGGAATCGCGGGGGCATCTGGAGGATTGAAAAGGTTCTTGAGCCTCGGCCAGAACCCGTGAGGTTGGACCTTGCGGTACTCCTGTCTTTTTCGAAGATCGCAGACTGACGCGAGCCCAACAACAGATCCTGCCGCAAATCTGTGAACTACTAAATCCTCTCCGGAAACCGCTAAGCGATTTGGAATCGTCATCAATGAATAGTCACACATTGTTTCTAACCCCTTTCCAAGGAATAGAACTGCGATTAACCCAACCGTCTTACACCTTTCGAGCGAAACCCCGTCCTCTAGGCCACGTGTGGCCGGCGGTCCAGCCCCCCACTCCCTCTCCGGCTTGTTGCTTACCCGATTCTCGCTTTGCCCAGTGTTATGTGCTGGTGCATTCCATATGGACTGAAGCCTCTTTCAGACGCCAACCTGAATGGCCGTCAGTTTTTTCAAAACGTCGCCCTCTCTTGATTCGTCGTGCTCGGCAACTTCCTGGCATTTGATGCAAAAAGAGGCGTGCGGCATTGCAGTCAACCGCTTCATGTTGACCTCCTCATCGCACCGAAGGCAACAGCCGTATGTACCTGCGGCAATGCGGTCCAGGGCTGCTGTCACATGACGGAGTTGCGCAAAGCCCTTGTCCAGACTCAAGATCGTAAGGTCCCGCTCCACAGAGAGCTCTATATCGTCCAGCACATCCGGGGTTCTCTCGACAGTAATGTTCTCGTGATTTCGCAATCTGTTGGACAGCTCCTCTAACCGGACCTCGAGCATCAATGTGAGTTTTACGAGTTGTGTTGGGGTCATTGTTGTAGCTCCTAGCGTGCATTCACTTGCACCCACTTACCCAGTCGCCTTCTTTCCGGCCAGCACCCCGTCCTCTCCGTAGTCTGTTCTGAATACTCGCGTCGTCTGGACGCTTTTGCGCTCCAGTACGGAGCGGACACGACCGGGCTCTCCCAGATCACTCCAACCGAGGCCGGTGGCGCGAAGCACGGCTAGTCCATTTGGCTGTGCCGCTAGCACGTCATGAGAAAAGCTGGTCGTGCCAATTCCCGAGTAAAGGTCGCGCAATGCCCTTCTCTCGGCTGCTGTAAACAGCGATGACCGAATCGACTCAAATAATTCGACCAGACTGGGAAGCGCGCGCCGGATGAGATCTAGAAAGGCATGAATGCAGCCCACCATTACGAAGCTGTTCCAAAGACAACCGCGCTCCATCAAGGATGAAGCAACCGAACCGGAAGGTTTTTCCCAGAAGCGGCTGACGCGGCAAACGGAGTCCATCGTCAGCGGGGTGCCGGGCTCGATCCAACCGTAATCCACTTCTGGAGCCTCCGGTGGAATGCCCAGCAGGACGACCATCTCGGGCTGGGACGCGGCCGCGATGTAAGCCGAATCGATATGGCCGACAAAAGCCTCATCGTCTGAAAAATGATGATCCGAGGGAAAGGAGGCTACGACCCCCTTAGGATCCATTTCGCGGAAGTGCAGCAGACTGTAGAGAATAGCGGGCGCCGTACCCCGGTTGGAAGGTTGGATCAACAATCTTGAAGACGGAATTCCAGCAACTTCATCCGTATAAAACGGCTCATGTTTTCTCGTCAACACGAGCAAAGTCCGCGACGCCGGAACCAATCTGGATACTCGGCGTTGGGTCTGTTGCAACAGGGTTTCATCACCCGTAACGGCGCAAAATTGCTTGGGCCGATCATCGCCGGCGATGGTTCGTGTAAGCGGGAGCAAACGCTCTCCGTCGCCTCCGGCCAGAATTAGCCCCCAGCGGTGGCTGCGTGCGTCGCTTCTATTGAGTTTCATTCGGCCTGACTCTCGATTCGCACTCCACGCTCCTGTATTTGCATTCGGCGACGTCCTCTACGCTCGCGGTTCCGCGGAATCGCGATTGTGGGGAATGGCACAAAGAATCGTGCCGTAAACGCCAGCGCCATGCTTGAATTTATCGCGATGAACGTCAAAACGCCGTCAAAAATGAAGTTCGGTTGCGAACTCTCGGTGCCGGTTGACTCCAAGGCTCCGTTTTGACGGCATTTTGACATCTCGCGCTTCATACTTGGTTTGGATTGCAAGCAGCGGCGAACGTAAAGCGCTCAAATGGCCGCTTGGCTACCGCGGGACGCAGAACGGAGTTGTAGAACCATGATCGAGAAACCAATACACCTCGAGCCGGCAATGCCGATTGCGGGCGAAAAGTCCACCCGTCGGGAAATCCTGGACGGCAAGGTTGCGGTTCCTAAGTCGGCGCGGAGACTGGTGGCAGACCTTACCAGGTACGAGCCGCATACTCTTGAATCGAGTCGCGACTGAAACATCTTTTGCAAAGACCGTGAAAGGCTGCATCCGTCGCCGAGAGGCGCGGGTGCGTCCTATCATCAGCCCAAGAGACCCGAGCAATGAACGCTTCAACCAATAAAACTCTGACAACACTCAGTCCGGCACAGCTCGATCAACTGTCGATCGACACCATTCGCTTTCTGTCGGTGGACGCCGTGCAAAAGGCCGACAGCGGCCATCCGGGGCTGCCCCTGGGCGCAGCCCCTATGGCCTATGTCTTGTGGACACGGTTTCTCCGGCATAATCCGGTCAATCCGCATTGGTCCAACCGGGACCGCTTCGTCCTCTCGGCCGGCCACGGTTCGGCGCTGCTATACAGCCTGCTGCACGTCACGGGCTATGATTTGCCTCTTGAGCAGATCAAACAATTCCGCCAATGGGGCAGCATTACGCCAGGTCACCCCGAGCGTGGCCTGACACCCGGCGTCGAAACCACCACCGGTCCGCTCGGCCAGGGATTCGGCAACGGCGTGGGTATGGCGATTTCGGAAGCGTGTCTTGCGGCGCATTACAATCGACCGCATTTCGAGATTGTCGATCATTTCACTTACGGGTTGGTCAGCGACGGCGACCTGATGGAGGGCGTGTCTTCCGAGGCGGCCTCACTCGCCGGCCAGTTGGAACTCGGCAAGCTGATCTACCTTTTCGACGACAATCATGTCACGCTCTCCGCCGGTACCAACATCACCTGCAACGAAGACCACGCGCGGCGCTTCCAGGCGTACGGCTGGCACACGCAATTAGTGGAGGACGGGAACGATGTGGAGGCGATCGATCTGGCACTGCGCGCTGCGCGGAGCGAAACCAGGCGCCCTTCGCTGATTCTCGTCCGCACTCACTTGGGCTTCGGTTCCCCGGACAAGCAGGATACTTTTGAAGCGCACGGTTCGCCGTTGGGCGTAGAAGAGGTCAAGCTGACGAAGCAGAACTTGGGTTGGCCGGTCGAGCCCCTCTTCGACGTCCCGCCCGAAGCGCTCGCCCATTTTCGCGAGGCCCTGCCGCGAGGGCAGCAGGCGGAGTCGGAGTGGCGTGATCGATTCGCTCGCTACGCCACGATACATCCCGACTTGGCCCATGAGTTCCAAGAAAGGATGCGCGGCGAATTGCCTGCCGGTTGGGATGCGGACATTCCCGTTTTTCCGGCAGACCCGAAGGGGATGAAAACCCGCGTGGCGTCCGGAAAAGTGATGAACGCGATTGCGCCGAAACTTCCGTCGCTGATGGGTGGGTCGGCGGACCTGGATCCTTCGACGCTCACTGCGCTGAAGGGCGACGGCGATTTTGAATCTCCCGATCGAGCCTTGGGCGACATGCAAGGATCGACAGGCGGCGGCTGGAACTACGCCGGGCGGAACTTGCACTTCGGCATTCGCGAACATGGGATGGGCTCGATTTTGAACGGCATGGCCGTGTACGGCGGCGTCATCCCGTACGGTGCAACGTTTCTGATCTTCTCCGATTACATGCGCCCTCCCATCCGGCTGGCGGCCATCATGGAGCAGCAGGTTATTTACGTGTTCACTCACGACAGCGTTGCGCTGGGCGAAGACGGGACCACTCACCAGCCTGTGGAACAGATCGCGAACCTACGCACCGTTCCGCGCCTAGTTGTGATCCGGCCCTGCGACGCCAACGAAACCGCGTACGCCTGGCGCGTCGCAATTGAATCGCGAGGTCGTCCAGTCGCGTTGATACTGACCCGCCAGGATGTACCCACCCTGGATCGTAACCGCTATGCCTCCGCCGCCGAGTTGAAACGTGGGGCCTATATCCTAGCCGAAGCGGCAAGCGGCCAGCCCCAGATCATTTTGATCGCCACCGGTTCGGAGGTGAGTCTGATCGTCGAAACGCAACTGGAATTGGAAAAACAAAATATTCAGACGCGCCTGGTGTCCATGCCCAGTTGGGAGTTGTTCGATGCGCAACCGGAGGAATATCGCCGGTCGGTGTTTCCGCCTCTGATCCGCGCCCGGCTGGCGGTGGAGGCAGGGGCCACGCAGGGGTGGCACCGCTACGTCGGCGACCTTGGCGACGTGATTGGCCTCGACCATTTCGGCGCCTCCGCGCCCGGACCGGTGCTGATGCGCGAATACGGGTTCACCGTTGAGAACGTCTGCAAGCGAGCAATGGCATTACTGGGGAAGAACAATGTCTGATTCGCGGAGAGTCCCGCCAAGCACGCCTACACGGATCGGCGTTGCTGCCGATCATGGAGGCTTTCAGTCGAAGGAGTATCTGGCTCGCATGTTGCGAGGGTCTCACTACGAAGTGGTCGACTTTGGCGATAGCCAACTCAATCCGGATGATGACTATCCGGATTTTGTTGTTCCCTTGGCGTGTGCAGTTGCTCGTGGCGAGGTGGATCGAGGCATCGCTATCTGCGGGAGTGGGGTGGGTGCGTGCATTGCCGCCAACAAGGTGCCGGATGTGCGGGCGTGCTTGATTCATGAGAGCTTTTCTGCGCACCAAGGGGTCGAGGACGACGACATGAACGTGATCTGCCTGGGCGGCCGCGTGGTGACGAATACAGTCGCATGGGAGTTGGTCAAAGTATTTCTCCAAGCACGATTCAGTGGGGCCGAGCGGCACCGCCGTCGTGTGGCTAAAGTCGGAAGGCTGGAAAGCAGGGAGGCAGAATGCGTCAATCCATCTGCCTAGACTACTTCCGGCAAGATCAAACGCGAGAGGCGGTTTTCGATCGAGGAGAAAAGGTGGCGACTTACAGCCTCTCTGTGAGCAGATGAGGTAAATCTTGCTGTCGGCCAGATCCGTGGATCGAATCTATCGCGGCGACGGGCTGTCCGGCCTGTCCTCTTTCTCCTTGGAGTAACGCCGGATCGGAGCGAAAAATCATGAGCAAAGAAATCCGTGTCAGCCACCCCATCTACCAACTCCTACCTACGGAAATCAAAGGATTCGATTCCCTGGCGGAACTCGCCCTGGACATGCGCTGGTCGTGGAATCACGCTACCGACGAAGTGTGGCGGAAGCTTGATCCCGACTTGTGGGAGAGCACGCATAACCCGTGGGTGGTCCTGCAGACAGTCTCGCGCGACCAGATCGAGCGCGTGTTGGCCGATCCCGTTTTTCGGAAAGATGTAGATGGCCTCGTCGAAGCCAGCCGGAAAGCGGCTAAGGCACCCGCTTGGTTTCAAAAGAATCATTCGGACGCTCCCCTGACATGCGCCGCCTATTTCAGCATGGAATTCATGTTGAGCGAAGCTCTGCCCATCTACTCGGGCGGGCTGGGCAATGTGGCCGGCGATCAACTGAAGGCAGCCAGCGATCTCGGTGTGCCGATGGTGGGCGTGGGACTGCTGTACCAGCAGGGCTATTTTCGTCAAGTGATCGATAAAGACGGAGCGCAACAGGCCCTCTACCCGTATAACGACCCCGGACAGTTGCCGATCACCCCACTGCGCCAACCGAATGGGCAGTGGTTGCGGTTGGAGATCGTTTTACCCGGCTATTCCGTCTGGGTTCGCGCCTGGCAGGTCCAGGTCGGCAGAGTGAAGCTTTACCTGCTGGACAGCAATGACGCGGCGAACATTCCCGCTCATCGAGCGATCACCAGCGAGCTCTATGGTGGCGGCCCCGAGCTGCGCTTGAAGCAAGAACTGCTGCTCGGGATCGGTGGGTGGCGGTTGCTGCGCGCGCTCGGAATCCAACCGGAGGTTTGTCACCTGAACGAAGGGCATGCGGCCTTCGCCGTGTTGGAGCGCGCTCGCAACTTCATGGAAGATGCCGGGCAGCCCTTCGAAGTGGCACTCGCCGCGACCCGAGTCGGCAATCTCTTCACCACGCACACTGCGGTAGCGGCGGGCTTTGACCGTTTTGCTCCGGCCCTCATCAAGCAATACCTGGGCGGATACGCACAGCAAAAGCTCGGCATCGCGCTCCATGACTTGCTGGCTCTTGGCCGCCAAAATCCGGACGATTTGCTGGAGCCTTTCAATATGGCGTATCTGGCAATTCGCGGGACCGGGCAGGTCAATGGCGTGAGCCGCCTGCATGGCAAGGTGAGCCGCCACATTTTTCTGCCTCTGTTCCCGCACTGGCCGGAGGACGAGGTACCAGTTGGGCACGTGACCAACGGAGTCCACATGCCAACCTGGGACTCTGCACAGGCCGACGATCTTTGGACTGAAAACTGTAGGAAGGACCGCTGGCTGGGAACGACGGAAACGCTGGAGCAGGATATTCGCCGCGTCTCCGATACAAGACTCTGGCAATTTCGCACCGCCGCCAGCAAGTCTCTTGTGGAATACGCTCGCGAAAGACTATCCCGGCAACTGGCGGCTTCGGGCGCGTCGGCCGAGGCTGTCGACGGTGCGAAGCACCTGTTCGATCCTAATACACTGACGCTCGGTTTTGCGCGACGCTTCGCGACATACAAGAGACCAAACCTATTGCTGCACGACCCGCAACGGCTGCTTCGCTTGTTGACCAATCCTCAGCGTCCGGTGCAACTCATCATCGCCGGCAAGGCGCATCCGGCGGACGAGGCGGGACAAGCCCTGATTCAGGAATGGATTCATTTCATCCGGCGGCCCGAGACCCGCCCTCATGTGATCTTTCTCAGTGACTATGACATGTTCTTGACCGAGGAGCTGGTTCAGGGGGTGGATGTCTGGATCAACACGCCACGGCGCCCCTGGGAAGCTTGCGGGACCAGCGGCATGAAGGTGTTGGTCAACGGAGGCATCAATTTATCCGAGTTGGATGGCTGGTGGGCGGAAGCCTACACGCCTGAAGTGGGGTGGGCATTGGGAGATGGTAAGGAGCACGGAGAGGACACGGTCTGGGACGCTGTCGAAGCCACAGCGCTTTACGATTTGATCGAGCGGGAGGTAATCCCGGAGTTTTATACCCGAGACGAGCACGGCATTCCCACCGCATGGGTTAAGCGGATGCGGGAAAGCATGGCGCAGTTGACACCGCGCTTTTCCGCAAGCCGCGCGGTGTGCGAATATTCGGAGCGACACTATCTCCCGGCCGCAGCGGCCTACCGTGAGCGCTCGGCGAACAAAGGCGCGGTGGGCAAGCAAGTGGTCGATTGGCGGCATGCGGTTGATCGGACGTGGAGTTCGTTGCGCTTCGGAGAATTGCGGGTCGAAAGCAACGGGGACAACCACGTGTTTGAGGTTGAAATCTTTCTGAACGATCTCGACGCGAATGCGGCGCGAGTTGAGCTTTATGCAGACGGGATCAACGGCGGCGATCCGGTACGGGTGGAAATGAAGTGCGCCGGGCCCCTACCGAAGGCTGCGCGCGGCTGCGTCCATCATGCAACCGTACCCAGCACTCGTCCAGCAAAGGACTATACGGCGCGAGTGATACCTCAGCACTTCGGGGTGGCAGGTCCGTTGGAATCCACTCGAATCCTATGGCAACGATGACGAAAACGCCCCAACACGAGTTGCACGATTACATCTCGGAGATCTCCGAGCAAGCCGACGTTCGGGCGGGCACTCCTCTGCCAATGGGAACCCTGGAAAGAGGAGGAGGAGTTAATTTCGCGATTTTCAGCCGCTACGCCAGCCGCATTCGACTCGAGTTTTTCGATCATCCCGAAGACAAAGCGCCCGCCCGGGCAATCGATCTGGACTCATCGTGCAACCGCACCGGCGATGTATGGCACGTTTGGGTGAAGGGAATCGGTCCCGGGCAACTCTATGCTTACCGCGTGGATGGCCCTTATAAACCCAGCGAAGGACATCGTTTCAACTTCAACAAGCTTCTGCTAGATCCCTTCGCTACGGCGATTGCGCAAGTGCCCCCCTGGGATTTTGCTTCGGCACGTGGATACGACCCGTCGGCGCCGGAACAAGATTTGGCCTTGTCGAAGCTGGATAATTCGAGTTCGATGCCGAAATGCGTATTTGTCAACGAGCCCTTCGACTGGCATAGAGACCGGCCGCCTCGGCATCCGTGGTCGAGGACCGTCATTTACGAAACGCATGTTCGCGGCTTTACTATTTGCCCGAAGTCCGGCGTGAAGCATCCAGGAACCTACCGGGGGCTGATGGAAAAGATTCCCTATCTCAAAACCCTGGGCGTAACGGCCGTGGAACTTATGCCGGTGCAAGAGTTCAATGACCACGAGGCGACAGGTATCAATCCGCAAACAAGTCAGATGCTCGGGAATTACTGGGGATACGATCCCGTGGCCTTCTTTGCGCCCAAAGCTTCCTACAGCAGTTCGGGAGGTTTGGGCCAGCAGAAGCTGGAGTTCAAGGAAATGGTTCGGGCCTTTCACCAGGCCGGAATCGAAATAATTCTGGACGTGGTGTTCAATCACACGGCGGAGGGAGACGAACTAGGGCCGACGCTGTGTTTCCGTGGAATGGATAACGCGATCTTTTACACTTTGGCGAGCGACAAACGCTACTATCAAGACTTCACCGGAACCGGCAACACCATCAATGCGAACCATCCTGTAGTGCGTGACCATATCCTGGCCGCGCTTCGTTATTGGATGATCGAGATGCATATAGATGGATTCCGGTTTGACTTGGCGTCGGTTCTCGGCCGGGACGGCGCAGGAAAATTGCTAGCCAACGCCCCGCTTCTGGATCGGATCGCCGAGGACGCGATCTTGAGAGACGTCAAACTCATCGCTGAGGCGTGGGATGCCGCCGGTGCATACCAGGTGGGTAGCTTCTCAGAGCGGCGTTGGACGGAGTGGAACGGCCGGTACCGGGACGATGTCCGGCGTTTCTGGCGGGGCGACGATGGAATGCTCGGTCTATTTGCCAGCCGGATCTGTGGCAGTTCCGACATTTACAGCAAGTCCGGCAAAGGCCCCGAGGGCAGCATCAACTTCGTCACCTGTCACGACGGCTTCACTCTGAACGATCTGGTGAGTTATCGCGACAAACATAATGAAGCAAACGGAGAAAACGACCATGACGGGACCGGCACCAACTTCAGTGAAAACTACGGTGCTGAAGGCGAGACCAAGGATGCTGTGATCGAGACCTTGCGGAAACGCCAGATCAAGAACTTCCTACTTACACTCTTCATCTCGCGCGGGGTGCCGATGCTGCTCGGCGGGGACGAATTTCGCCGCACCCAAGGCGGCAACAACAACGCCTACTGCCAGGACAATGAAACCAGTTGGATTGACTGGACCTATCTTGAGCGCCATCAGGAGATCTACCGCTTCACCCGCGGCATGATCGCCTTTCGCCGCGCGCATCCGGTTCTGAGTAAGGAGCAATTTTACACGGACGTCGACATCCGTTGGTTTGGCCCACAAGGAGGCTTGCCGAACTGGGCCGACTCAAGAAGAAAAGAACTTGCCTGTATGATCCATGAAAGCGGGCGGGATGCGCTCTTTCTGATGTTCAACGCGAGCACAAACGGGATCGACTTTGGTTTGCCTGGACTGCCACAAGGGTTCCGCTGGCATCTGGCGGTCGACACGTCCCGTTCCACGCCACAGGACTTATTCACCGGAGGAGAGGAAATGGCTGTAGATAGGTCAAAGCCCTACAACCTGGAAGCTCGCTCCAGCGCGATCCTCGTAGCACGGAAGCAGGTAGCGTGATGCTGAGCATTCAGAGAATTCTTGTTCCAGTTGTGTTAGCGGATACTGCCCGGCACGTTGTGCACCAGGCTGCGTGGTTGGCGCGCCGCCTTCGCGCGGAGATCATTCTGCTGCACGTGGTGACGCCTCTCAGCTATCCCGTTGGCTTGCTGGAGGGCGGGCACGAGATCACTGCGCGAAATCTGCACGCACACATCGTCCAGCGGGCTCAGGAAGATCTGGATCAAGCGCTCCACCCAGAACTCGAAGGCATTGCGGTCACACGCGTGCTGCTCAGGGGCGATCCGGCCCTCGAAATCGTGAAGATGGCTTGTGAGCGTAACGTTGACCTGATCATGATGTCGACTCATGGCTATGGAGCGTTCTACCGGTTTCTGCTGGGCTCAGTCACAGCGAAGGTACTGCACGAAATCCAGTGCCCGGTGTGGACCGGCGCCCACCTGGAAGAGGCGCCGGCGCGCGAGTTCTCGATCCGCCGCGTGCTTTGCTCGTACACTCCCCACACCTATCCGGTCGCACTCCTGATGATGCTGGTCAGCATGCTGTGCTGGGGAAGTTGGGCCAACACACAGAAGATCGATAAAATCATGGCGATTCGAGCTTTATTACTGGGATTACATGTGGGGGCTGCTGGCGTGCGCGCTTCTGTTCGGTCTTACCCTGGGCCGGACGAATCCGGCGGCTTCGGTAAGTTTCTTCCACAATCTCGACAGCGCAAACGCTCGCTCTTTGGTTGAGGCGTTTGCCGGCGGAATGATTTTCAATCTAGGGAACCTGTTGTTGGTAGCCGCCATTTCGGTCGCCGGCATGGCGGTGGCGTTTCCCTTGGGCGCTGGCCTGGCTCTGGTCATCGGTGCGATTCTCAATTACGTCGTCACGCCGGCCGGCAGTCCGTTGCTTCTCTTTGGCGGAATTTTGCTGATCTGCGCTGCCATCGCCGCCAATGCGTTGGCCTACCGTGAACGGTCGAAAGGCGCAAGGGCGGGGACGAAAGGGATTGTCCTGAGTTTGCTGTGTGGTGTAGTCATTGGGCTTTTCTATCCATTTGTCGCGAAGGCCTTGATCGGAGAGAATCATCTCGGGCCGTACACCGTGTACTTCGTATTTGCGCTTGGCGCCCTCGCATCCAACTTTCCTCTAAATTATGCGTTCATGCGGCGGCCGGTGAGCGGACCACGGGTTTCGATCAGGGAGTATTTCCAAGGCGGACTCGGGGCGCATGCCTGGGGAGTCTTGGGAGGTCTCATCTGGGGAACCGGGACCATCTGCAGTTTCGTCGCGGCCTACACGCCCATGGTTGGGCCGGCAACCTCGTTTTCGCTCGGTGAGGGCAATACAATGATTTCGGCGGTCTGGGGCGTTTTCGTCTGGAAGGAGTTTCGCGGCGCAACGAGTGAGGTGAGGCGTTTGCTCGCGCTGATGTTCGCCCTTTTTGTTCTGGGTCTCGTTTCAATATCGTTAGCACCGGTGTTCGGATAGAAGCATATGGCTGGCTGCGAACAATCATTACGCGGTCATCATAGGAACGGACTGTTATAAATGGCATTGACGCCGTCTCAAATGCCATGGCCAGCCAGCGGTGACATGATACCTTCCACACTGGCTCGTCCGGGCGCCGCCTCCTTCTGGCTGGCGGTGTTGCTTACAGGTATCGGTACAGGCGTAGCTGCAGCAGCGCTGACCCGGCTGCTGGAAATGGTGCAGCACTTTATATGGAACGGCCCCGGAACCAATCTGTTGGCCGCCACCGAGCATGCCAGCGCGTGGCGGCACATTCTCGTGCTGCTCGCCGCCGGTCTAGTGACTGGCGCGGGACAGATCATCCTCAGCGGCCTTTCCAGTGGTAACGGAATTGACACTACAGCGGCCATTTGGTTCCATGCCGGGCGGATGCCGGCTTTGCGCACTTTGGGAAGCGCGTTGCTCTCCGTGGTCATCGTTGGTATGGGCGTGTCGCTGGGCCGCGAAGGCGCACCGAAACAAGCCGGCGCGGTGATCGCCAACTTCTTTTCAGACAGAGCACGCTTGTCCGACGAACAACGCCGGCTTTTAGTGGCCTGCGGCGCGGGAGCTGGGATGGGTGCGGCGTATGGCGTGCCGTTGGGCGGTGCGCTTTTCTCGCTAGAGGTGATGCGCGGGGTGTTGGCACTCAGGTACGTGCTCCCTGCCCTTTTCGCTTCGGTGGTTGCTACGGCAGTCTCGTGGGTGGCGCTACCCGATGCGCCGACCTACCTCATTCCGGCTTATCCCAGCTCCATTTCGAGTGTGGTCTGGGCGCTTCTGGCTGGGCCAATCGCCGGCGCGGCTTCGGTCGGCTATGTTCGGCTTGTCACTTGGGCCGACCGCAATAAGCCGCGGGGCTGGCGCCGGCTTGCGGCGCCGTTGCTGGGATTGGGGCTGCTTGGCGCGGTCTCGATCTGGTTCCCACAGTTGCTAGGCAACGGCAAAGACATTTCGCAACTTGCGTTCACGAACCATGTAGCGCCAGCTTTGGTTCTGGCGCTGCTTGCGCTGAAACCTGCCGCGATCGTCCTGTGCGTGCGCAGCGGCGCCCCCGGCGGCTTGTTCACGCCTTCCCTGACAGTAGGTGCATTGCTCGGCGCTGTGCTCGGACATGCCTGGACTTGGTTCTGGCCCGGTGTGCCCCCTGGGCTTTTCGCCTTGCTCGGTGCGGCAGCGGTTCTTGCGGCCACCACGCAAGGCCCGATCTCGACTGTAGTACTGATGATGGAACTGACGGGCCGGGACCGATCGTTTATCGTGCCGATGTTGCTGGCGGTGGCTAGCGCTACTCTCGTGGCGCGGACCATCGAACCTCGCTCGATCTATGATGCGCGTCTGACCGACGAGGAGGTCGAGGCACGCCAGAAGGCACGCGAACTGCCACCGCGATAGCTGATGGATGCACTTGTCAGTGTTCGGATAGAAGCATATAGCTATGGACAATCATTACGACGTCATCATAATAGGAACGGGAGCGGGCGGAGGAACGCTGGCTTATCACCTGGCGCCATCAGGGAAACGAATTCTGCTGCTCGAACGCGGCGGATACTTGCCTCGCGAGAAAGATAACTGGGACGCCAAAGCTGTCTTCGTCGAATCCAAGTACAGGGCCAAAGAAACCTGGTATGACAAGGACGGCAAGGCCTTTCTTCCCGGCATTCAATATTACGTCGGCGGCAATACGAAGGTTTATGGCGCGGCGTTGCTGCGGTTTCGCGAGCGGGACTTCGGCGAGGTTAGACACCACGGCGGCATCTCGCCGGCATGGCCATTGAGCTACCGGGATTTCGAGCCCTACTACACAAAGGCCGAACACCTCTATCATGTCCACGGGGAGCACGGGGTCGATCCGACGGAAGGTCCTGCCAGCGCGCCCTATCGTTATCCGCCGGTGAGCCACGCGCCGCGCATTCAGGAGCTGTTCGACGATTTCAAGCGGATTGGCCACCACCCGTTCCCCTTGCCGCTCGGCATTTTGTTGGACGAAGTGGAGGGCAAGGCCCTGCACACCAGCGCTTGCGTACGATGCGCCGCGTTTGACGGCTTTCCATGCCTGGTCAATGGCAAGGCAGACGCTCAGGTGATCTGCGTGGACCCCGCTCTTGAACATTCCAACGTCGAGCTTCTGACGGGCGCCTATGTCGAGCGCCTCGAAACCAACGCATCTGGGCGCGAGGTCACCAAAGTGATCGTCACGCGTAACGGCGCCGAAGAACAGTACTCCGCGGACATCGTCGTGGTTTCCTGCGGGGCGGTCAACTCCGCGGCCCTGCTTTTGCGCTCCGCGAACGAGAAGCATCCCGGTGGCCTCGCAAACAGCTCCGATGTGGTCGGTCGACACTACATGCGTCACAACTGCTCGGCGTTTATGGCCATCTCCAAGGATCCCAATCCCACCGTTTTCCAGAAGACTCTCGCATTGAACGACTTCTATTTTCGCTCCGACGATTGGGAATACCCGTTGGGTGAGATCCAGATGCTCGGCAAGTCGGACGGAGAAATGCTCAAGGGAGAGGCGCCCGGGCTGGGCGGTTTGGAAGCCCGAGTTCGCGCTCGACTATTTGGCGGAGCACTCCGTCGACTTCTGGCTGCAGTCGGAAGATTTACCCCATCCCGACAACCGCGTGACGATCAACCCGGATGGACAGATCGTGCTGAGCATCCACGAGACCAATCTCGAAGGACACAAACGCCTGACCGCGAAGCTCAAGGGAATGCTTGGGGACGTCGGGTTACACGATCAATTGATGCACCGTTCGCTTTACCTGGGCAAGGACATTCCAATCGGAGGCACCGCGCACCAGGCTGGAACCGTCCGGTTCGGACGCGATACGAAGACCGCGGCGCTGGACGTGAACTGCAAGGCGCATGATTTGGACAATCTTTACGTGGTGGATGCAAGCTTCTTTGTCTCGATTGCCGCCGTGAACCCCAGCCTGACGATCATCGCGAACGCGCTCCGGGTTGGCGACCATTTGCTCGAAAGGCTGGGATTATGAAAGCGATCGCTATCATTCCGGGTACAGCCGTCCCACGCCTTGTGGAACGGCCTGAGCCTTCGATTGCCACCCAAGATGAAATCAAAATCCGAATTATCCGAGTGGGCATTTGCGGCACGGACCGGGAAGAAGTGTCCGGAGGCCGCGCTCAGGCGCCCGACGGTCAAAAGGAACTCGTCATCGGCCACGAAATGCTTGGCCAAGTGATGAGCGTGGGCTCGTCCGTTACTCGCGTGAAGTCTGGCGACTACGCCGTGTTCACCGTGCGGGTCGGTTCTCGAAATCCGTCGTACTGAAGTTTAGGACATTCATGAAGGCGATCCTGGAGGAAGCTGTCGAACAGGATTTCGTTGTGAAGAACGCGGCCCGGAAGCTCGAAATCCCTGCCACGCGCGAACAGTGCCATCGCGCCCCATCGCAAGCGGAAATCCGTGAACTACTGAGCGTGCTGTCAGAACGGGACCACCTCATCTTGCACATGTTTTCCGTGCTCGGGCTAAGGCCAGGTGAACTGTTTGCGCTTCGACGCAACGATTCAGAGCCGTCTGGAGAACTACGGATCGATGAAGCTGTATCTGACGCACTAAGAGGTAATGAACGGATCGTCGCCCCGAAGACAGTGGCAAGTATTGCGCGGGTCTGGCTTCCCCGGTCGATCCGCGATGAACTTGATTTCTGGATGCGCAATATGAAAGATCAGCGGCCCGAAGCGTTCCTGTTTCCATCAACCAGGGGAACACCGATGAGTCCAAATAACTTTCGTGCGCGTCACCTGAAGCCTGCGGCGGCGATGGCGCTAGAGGCGATGCGGCGATCTGGACGCCACATTCCGGAAGGTTTCCTTGAAGGTATCGATCACCGGGCATTGCGTCGGACCACTGCAACGCGAATGCAGAAGTGCGGAAACCTAAAAGACATTCAGGCACACTTACGGCATGCATCGCCGGACGTTACCGCCGACGTTTATATGCAAGCCGTCCCAGCATCCGTGCGCGCAGCGGTGGAAGCCCTTGACGCGGACCTGATGGGGAAACCCGAACCGATGAAGGTGAACTAGATGCGAAAAAGCCGCAAAGGTCCAAATGAATTGTTCGCAATTGTTCGCAGGTTCAAACTTGCACTTTTTTGCGTGACAGAGTAAGCTATTGAAAATAAAGTGCTAAACATTTCGGGCGGTTAGCTCAGTTGGTTAGAGCGTCTGCCTTACAAGCAGAAGGTCCGCGGTTCGAGCCCGCGACCGCCCACCATGAAATCAATACTTTGGCCTTCCACTGATACGGAACTTCCGAACAGTTCCGGACAATTCGGTGCGAGGTTATGGCGGAAAGTAGCGCCGCGGGTCGGTCAGCCTCAGGTGATGATCTCGGGTTTACCGGTCGGATCCTTGCTTATCCCGCCCGCCGCGATAACTAATGGGATGGTCCGCCGCAGGAACCTCTGAAGTGGGGAGGTGTAGAGCGCGGAGCAAGGAGACGTCTCATGGAAATACACGCGATAGGGATTGATCTGCAAGACGCTATTTCACTTGGTGGTGTGGATTCATGCGGAACCGTAGTGGTACGCAAGAGGTGTTCGCGCTCGCAATTGCTGGCGTACACCGCGAACCTACAAGTCCGGCGGATCGGAATGGAGGCCTGCAGTGGCTTCATTTTCTCGGACGTGCGCTGCGTGAGCAAGGCCACGACGTACGGCTGATGCCGGCACAGTACGTCAAGCCTTACGTGAAGACGAACAAGAGTGATTACATCGATGCGGACGCCATCGCGGAAGCCGTGCAGCGGCGGAACATGCGTTTTGTGCCGATCAAGACCGAAGAGCAACTGGATCTGCAAACCGTACATCGCGTGCGCGAGCGTTGGGTGATGCGAAGAACCGCTGTGGTCAACCAGATCCGCGGCCTTCTTCTGGAACGTGGGCTGACCCTGCCGAAAGGGCGCTGCCATGTAAATCAGGCGCTCCCTGAGATCCTGGCCGATGCCGCGCTGAAGTTGTCGGACTCCTTTCGGGTGCTGCTGGCTCAGCTCGGGATGGAAATGGATCAACTCACGGCACGCATCGAACAGATGGACGCGGTGATTCACCACATGACGATAGAGAATGAAGCTTGCCGGCGACTCACCTCCATTCCCGGCGTAGGCCCGGTGACCGCGACCGCTCTTGTCGCAGCAATCGGTAACTGAAGCGGATTTCGGAGAGGGCGAGATCTGGCATTCGGTCACTGCCGCCCCGGTGCGACCGCACGGACATCGAGGCACGTTCCCGTGATGGCCTCGTGTTGCAAGCGATGGAACATGACATCTGGCGCGTAGTCCGTAAGCGAATGACCGTTCCACTCGGCAAAGCCGAACGCGGCTGGGCTACGTCAACTAGACGTCGACGATCCTCGCGTTCCGCTAAGGGCGGGAAGGGTTTTGCGGCTGCTTC
>Ga0326728_10006494_pt1 | contig 31406 bp, 23 predicted proteins | sample MB3enrmetagenome_FD_207602 | JGI IMG/M metagenome (GOLD analysis project Ga0326728, IMG submission 207602) | Lab enriched peat soil microbial communities from McLean, Ithaca, NY, United States - MB31MN | ecosystem: Environmental > Terrestrial > Soil > Wetlands > Peat | place: USA: New York...
GGTCCGATCGTCTGGTCGCGCATCTTCGTTGAAGCCGGCAAGCTCAAGATGGATCTCGGCCGGGCGCACGTGGCCGAGCTTCCCAAGGCGGAGACGGAGCGGCGCTGGAACGCCACCACGCCGCAATGGCCGATCATGCACGCGGTGCTGCATGGCGTCAGCCGCGACCAGATGATGGCGCGCCACAAGGCGAACCACATCCAGGTCGCCTACGCAAGTTCCGAGAAGGAAGCGGATGTGGCGATGGCGGCGAAGGCTGCGCTCGCCGCGGAGTTGGGTCTGGAAGTGTCGCTGTGCGGCGCGAAGCCGAACGGAGCGCCGCTGCTGCATTGACGCGCGCCGACTTGGGGGCGGCTCCGGTTGGGAGCAAGGAGTGCAAAGGCGTGAGCAGGGGGCAAGCGCCAATGGCGCAAGGGAGCGGAGTCGGCGCCGTCGGCGGTCGGCGCGTGGACGAGGGGCGCAGCCAGTTAGTCGCTCTTGCTTGGAATCGGACGCAAGTCCGAACGAACGGACAATGGCGGGAGCGATAGGTCATGCCTTCTCCCGTCATTTCCGTTGAGGGCGTCAGCAAGAGCTTTCCGGGCGTGCGCGCGCTGAGCGACGTCCGCTTCGAGCTGATGTCCGGCGAGGTCCATGCGCTGATGGGCGAGAACGGCGCCGGCAAGTCGACGCTGATGAAGATCCTCGCCGGGGTCTATCGCAAGGATTCCGGGCAAATCCTTTACAACGGCGCGAGCATCGATTTCTCCGGTCCGCGCGAAGCGCAGCACGCCGGGATCGGCATTATTCATCAAGAATTGCAACTTATGAATCACCTGACCGTCGCGCAGAACATCTTCATCGGCCGCGAGCCGAAGCAGGCGTTCGGCTTACTGCTCGACGAGGATAAGCTCAACCGCGAAGCGGCGGCGGCGCTCGCCCATCTCAATCTCAACATCGACCCGCGCACCGTCGTCGGCTCGCTCACCGTCGCCAAACAGCAGATGGTCGAGATCGCTAAGACGCTGTCCTTCAATTCGCGGGTGCTGATCATGGACGAGCCGACCGCGGCGCTCAACAACGCTGAGATCGCCGAGCTGTTCAAGATGATTCGCGAACTGAAGGCCCGCGGCGTCGGCATCATCTACATCTCTCACAAGATCGACGAACTGAAGCAGATCGCCGACCGCGTCACGGTGCTGCGCGACGGCGAATACGTCGGCACGCGCGACGTAGCGACGACGAGCACCACGACCGTCATCAGCATGATGGTCGGCCGCACGATCAGCGACGAGCGCTTTGTCGGCGAAACGCCGCCGGGCGACGTCGCGCTCGAAGTGAAGAACCTCAACTGCGGCCCGCTGGTGAAGAACGTCAGTTTCTCGGTCAGACGCCGCGAGATCCTCGGCTTCGCCGGGCTGATGGGCGCCGGGCGGACGGAAGTGGCGCGCGCGGTCTTCGGAGCCGACCGGCCGCAGTCCGGCGAGATACGGGTGAGAGGCAAGAAGCTTTCCGTCCACACGCCCAAGGACGCCGTCGCCGGCGGCATCGGCTACTTGTCGGAAGACCGCAAGCGCTTCGGCCTCGCCGTCGGCATGGACGTCGCCTCCAACGTGGTGATGGCCAACCTGGCGCGATACCTGTCTTTCCGCTTCTTCCTGCGCGAGCGCGGAATTTTTGCCGCGGCGGAGAAGTTCGTGAAGCTCCTGGGAATCCGCACCCCCTCTCTGACGCAGGAGGTGCGGCTGCTGTCGGGCGGCAACCAACAAAAGGTCATCGTCGCCAAGTGGCTCTGCCGCGACTGCGACATACTTTTCTTCGACGAGCCGACGCGCGGCATCGACGTCGGCGCGAAGTCCGAAATCCACAAACTCATCCGAGAGCTGGCCGATCAGGGCAAGGCGATCGTCATGATTTCCTCGGAGCTGCCCGAGATTCTTCGCATGAGCGATCGGATCGTCGTCATGTGCGAGGGGCGGATCACCGGCGAACTGACGCCTAAAGAGGCGACGCAGGAGCGAATCATGCAGTTGGCGACGCAACGCGAAACAATGGCGGCTTGAACCATGGAACCGAACACGGCCATTCCCACCGAGCATGCCGTCGCGGAAGCCAGCGCGCCCGCGAGAGGGCCCGGACTCAACCGCTTCTTCGGGGCGCAGGCGCAGCAGAAGCTGCTCGCCTTTCTGAGCCTCATTGTGATGTTTATCTACTTCAGCTTCGCTTCGCCCTACTTCGCCCAGACGGACAACGTCCTCGCCATCATGCAGGCGACGGCGGTCGACGGCGTGTTAGGGATATCGGCGACCTTCGTCATCATCACCGCCGGCATCGACCTTTCGGTCGGAACGCTGATGACATTCTGCGCGGTGATGACCGGCGTGGTTCTGACCAACTGGGGGATGCCGCTGTGGCTCGGCGTCCTCGCTTCGATCGCGACGGGCGCGTTCTGCGGCGCCATTTCGGGCTTCCTGATCGCCAAGCTGAAGATCCCGCCGTTCATCGCCACGCTCGGCATGATGTGGGCCGTCAAGGGCCTATCGCTGGTCGTGACGAGCGCCAGGCCAATCTACTTCAACGATACGCCGAACTTCGACATGATTTCTCAGGCGTCGCTGATTGGCTACTTCGTGCCGAGCGTGCCAATTCCCAACGGCGTCCTCATTCTATTCGGCCTCGCGATCGTCGCCTCGGTCATCCTCAATCGCACGGCGCTCGGGCGCTACACTTTCGCGCTCGGCAGCAACGAGGAGGCGGCGCGGCTGTCGGGCGTCAACGTCGACGCATGGAAGATCGCGGTCTATTGCCTGGCGGGGGCGATTACCGGAGTGGGCGGTCTGATCATCGCCTCGCGCCTCAACTCGGCCCAGCCCGCGCTAGGCCAGGGCTATGAGCTTGAAGCGATCGCCGCCTGCGTCATCGGCGGCACCTCGCTGGCCGGCGGGGCGGGAACCATCCTCGGCACCATCATTGGCGCCTTCATCATGGGCGTCCTGACCAACGGTCTGCGCATCATGTCGGTCTCACAGGAATGGCAGATCGTTGTGACCGGCGTCATCATCATCCTCGCTGTCTACGCCGACATCCTGCGCCGCAAGCGCGCGTGAGACGGCGACGTCTCAAGTTGGAGAAAGGAGGGCCGACTGCGAACGAAACCGCCGCCGCCCGGCGGAACACGAGGCGGAAAGAGGACCACGAATGATAACTGGACACGAATGATAACTCGAGTGGAGGACTAACTATGTTGAAGAAATGGCACATCGGCGTGGCGCTCGGCGCCCTTATGGCGCTCGGCTTTTCGGCCAGCGCCAGCGCAGACGACATCTACATCCCGCTCATCTCCAAGGGCTTCCAGCATCAGTTCTGGCAGGCGGTGAAGCTCGGTGCCGAGCAGGCGGCCCAGAAGGACGGAGTCAAGATCACCTTCGAAGGCCCCGAGACCGAGGCGATGGTCGACAAGCAGATCGACATGTTGTCGGCTGCGCTCGCCAAAAAGCCGCAGGCAATCGGCTTCGCTGCGCTCGATAGCAAGGCCGCCATCCCGCTCTTGAAGAAGGCGCAGGACGCGAAGATCCCAGTCATCGCCTTCGACTCGGGCGTCGACAGCGACATTCCGCTGACGACCTGCCACACGGATAGCGTGGCGTCTGCCGCTGTCGCCGCCGACAAGATGGCGGAATTGATTGGCGACGCGGGCGAAGTCGCGGTCATTGTGCACGACCAGACGAGCCGCACCGGCATCGACCGCCGCGACGGCTTCCTCAACGAGATGAAGGACAAGCATCCCAACATCAAGATCGTCAGCGTCCAGTACGGCGCCGGCGACCACCTGAAGTCGGCCGAGATTGCCAAGGCGGACCTCCAGGCGCACCCGGACCTCAAGGGCATCTTCGGCGCCAATGAAGGCTCGGCGGAAGGCGCGGCGATCGGCGTCAAGGAATCCGGCAAGAAGGTCGTGCTCATCGGCTACGACTCCGGCAAGGAACAGAAGGACGAGATCCGCTCCGGCTTTATGGCGGGCGCGATCACCCAGAACCCGATCGGCATCGGCGCGTGCGTCGTCGATTCGGCGGTGAAAGCGCTCAAGGGCGAGAAGCTGCCCAAGGACGTCGACACCGGCTTCTACTATTACGACAAGACCAACATCGACGATCCCAAGATCGCCGCGGTTCTTTACGACTGAGACAAGATCAAGAATCGAGGAAGGGCCGCGCGCCCTTCCTCACCTTTATCCGAGGCGAATGGCTTCGAATACGCTCAAGCGACGCGCGCCGGCTTTGGCGCGCTCTGCATCAGCCGCGTGCGTGGCGTGTTTCCGCGCTATCGGCTGTGACAATGACCGGAAGGATCCCTCGTGCCAATTGTGCGACCCCTGCATCGAAGAAAGAACGACACGATGACGACCGGGCCTGGGAGGCATCTAAGCGATATGCGGCCTCGGTTCGATCCGTTTGTGATCGATTGCGGCAAGATCCCCGCATATAGCTATCAGGGCGGTCTCCGGTCGGAACTGGAAGCCAAAACGCTCACCGCCACGGAAGCGATTGCGATCCTCGAAGATATGCTCGTCATTCGCGAATTCGAGGAAATGATCGTCAAGCTGCGTTCGGGCGCCTACGATCCCATACGCGATTTCGACTATCGCGGCCCGACGCACGTGTCGGTCGGTCAAGAGGGAACGGCCGCCGGCGCCTGCTCGGCGCTGCTTGTCTCGGACAACATCACCAGCACCCACCGCGGGCACGGCGAGAGCCTGGCGAAGGGCACGGTCGCTTTGCGCGCGCTGGACGAACATGCGCTTCGAGCGCGCGTTCCCGACTGCCGCGCGAACAGCCGCGAGGAGCTCATCGAAGCGGCGCTCGAGCAGCATGTCTACCGAACGATCGGGGAACTGTTCGGCAAGGACGAAGGCTATTGTCGCGGGCGCGGCGGCTCGATGCACATCGCCGATTTTTCCGTCGGACATCTCGGCGCCAACGCCATCGTCGGCGGCGGTGTGCCGATCGCAACCGGCGCGGCCTTGGCCAGCCGCTACTTCGGCGACAACGGCGTGGTGTGCTGTTTCGCCGGCGACGGCGCATTCGCCAACGGCGTTGTGCTCGAGTCGTTGAATTTCGCCGCCCAGGCCCAGTTCACCAACCATTACGCCGATGGGCGCGCTTTCGGCCTGCCGATCGTCTTCCTGGTCTGCAACAACCATTACGGCATGACGGGTCGCGCCGACGACGAAGTGTCAGGCGTTAGCCGCCTGGCGCAACGCGCGGCGGGGTTCGCCGACAACCGCATGCATGCCGAGGTCGTCAACGGCATGAATGTCCTGGCGGTGCGCGACGCGGTGTTGCGAGCCGCGAAGCTCTGCCGCGAAGGCAAGGGACCGGTCCTGATCGAAGCCGACTGTTACCGCTACTGGGGCCATTCGCTGAGCGACCCGCGCAACGAGTATCGCACGAAGGAAGAGGAGGCGGCCTGGAAGGCGGTCGACCCGATTGAAGCCTACAGGAAAGAATTGATCGCCGCCGGCGTTCTCGATTCCGAGGGCATCGAACAGGTGGCGCGGCGCGTCGCCGAGCGTAACGCGCGCGCCGCCAAACGCGCCGCTGACGCTGCAGACCCGGACGTCAAGGACGTCCTCGCTTTCATGTACACGGAGACGAAAAGCGAGATTGTTCCGCCGCAGTTCGCTAAGATCGAGACCTATGCGCCGATGCCTGAAACGAAGCGCGTCAATGGCGAGATCTCTTACAAAGACGCCCTGCGCGAGGCTCTAGCCGAAGAAATGCTGCGCGACAGCCGCGTCGTGTTCTACGGCGAGGACGTGGCCGACTATGGCGGCGCGTTCAAGGTGACGAAAGGGCTGCTCGAAACGTTCGGCCGCCATCGCGTCTTCAACACGCCGATCAGCGAAGCCTGTATCTGCGGCACGGCCTGCGGGGCGGCAATGAGGGGATTGCGGCCGGTGGTGGAGCTGATGTACTTCGACTTCGCGCTGATGTCGTCGGACCAGATCAGCAACCAAGCCGCCAAATGGCATTACATGAGCGGGGCGCAAACGGAAGTGCCGCTGGTCATTAGGGCCTCGGCGGGCAGCGGCAAGGGCTACGGTGGACAGCATTCGCAAACGCTCGAATCGATCTTCTGCCATATGCCGGGCCTCTACGTGGTCTATCCGTCGACGCCGGCCGATGCGAAGGGCATGCTGAAGTCGGCTATCCGCGACAACAACCCGGTTCTCTTCGTCGAATCGCAGTCGCTTTACGGCATGAAAGGCCCGGTTCCGGAGGGCGAGCATCTGGCGCCGCTCGGCGTCGCCGACGTCAAACGCGAGGGCGGCGACATCACCTTCGTCAGTTGGGGCCCGACGGTCCATGATTGCCTCAAAGCGGCCGAATGGCTCAAGGCCGAAAGAAAAGTCGACGCGGAGGTCGTCGACCTGCGCAGCCTGATTCCGCTGGACATCGAGACGGTCGTCCGTTCCGTTGAGAAGACGGGGCGCTGTATCGTCGCCAGCGCCGCCGTTCACATCGGCAGCTTCACCGGCGAGATCGCTTCGACGGTGCAACAACTCGCGTTCGACTACCTCGATGCGCCCGTCCTGCGCATCGGCGCCAAGAACGGCATTTCGCCCCAATCGCACGTGCTGGAACAGGCGTTCTTGCCCAGCGTCGACGACTTGGTCGCGGCCGCCTGCTCCATCCTGTAGGCCGCGCCATGGTCACGCCGATCGTTATGCCCAAGTTCGGTCAGATGACCGAAGACAGCGCCATCGTTGAATGGCTGAAAAAGGAGGGCGACACGGTCGCCAAAGGCGACATGTTGTTCCTGGTCGAGACCGACAAGTCGGTCATGGAGGTCGAGAGCTTCAGCGAAGGAACGCTGCTCAAGATCGTCGTCGCGGCCGGGGTCAGCGTCCCGGTGCAGAGCGTCGTCGGCTACCTCGGCGAGAAGGGCGAGACTGCGCCAGCGACGGCGGCGCCGCGACGGCCGGCGGCGGCTAGCGCGCCGTCCGCCGCGCTGGCTGCGCGCGGCTCGGCGCCGGTCGCGGCCGCGTCCGCGCTTGCTGTCGCGCCCGCCGCGCCGTCTCCCGCCGCGCCTGCGCGCTTCCGCATCAGCCCCCGCGCGGCGGCTCTTGCTCGGGAATGCGTGATCGACCCCCATCCCATCGGAGGCACCGGCCCAGAAGGCCGCATTGTCGAGATGGACGTGAGGGCCTATCTCGACGCGAAGGACTATGGGAGCCTTCGCGTCAGCCCGACCGCCAAGGCGTTGGCGGCCAAGGGGGGCGTCGACCTTCTGGCCGTTCGCGGCGCGAACGGATCGAAACGCATCGAAGTCGCCGACATCGAGCGCGCCGTCGCCGAAAAGCCGTCGCCGATGACCAAAATGCGGCAGGTCATCGCCCAGCGCCTGACGCAAAGCGTCGTCACGGCGCCGCATTTCTACGTCACCGTCGAAGCAGACATGACGGACGCGCTCGCGCTTCGGGCGCGGCTCAACGGCGGCGGCGCGCGCTACACGGTCACCGACTTCGTCGCGCAGGCGTCGATCCTGGCGTTGAAGGAATTCCCCGCGGTGAACAGCTCGACGGACGGCAAGACCGTCCGCTGGCATAGCCGCGTGCATCTGGGCGTCGCGGTGAACCTCGATCAGGGATTGGTCGTGCCTGTGGTCCGCGACGCGGATGAAATGGCGATGGCCGAGTTGAGCGAACGCTCGAAGACGCTCATCGAACGGGCGCGCGCGAGCGACCTCGCCCCTGACGAGATGAGCGGATCGACGTTCACCATATCGAACATGGGCATGCTCGATGTGGAAAACTTCACCGCGATCATCAATCCGGGCGAATCGGCTATCCTGGCGGTGTCCAGCACGATCAGGAAGCCGGTGGTCCGCGGGGACGACATCGTAGCGCGCCTAATGCTCAAGATGACGCTGTCGTCCGACCATCGCTTGATCGACGGCGCGACGGCGGCCCGCTTCATCAACAGCATCAAGAACAAGCTCGAGGACAACGGACTATGGAGCGCTTTGACGTCGTAGTCATCGGCGCCGGACCCGGCGGCTATCCCGCCGCCATCCGCGCCGCACAGCTCGGCGCGTCCGTCGCCATCGTTGAGCGCGAGCGCCTCGGCGGGACCTGCCTGAACTTCGGCTGCATCCCGACGAAGTCGCTGATCGTCTCGGCCGAGACCTTCGCCCATGTCCGTGACGCCAAAGCCTTCGGCGTCTCCGTCAGCGGCGCGACCTTCGACTACGCGGCGATGGTCCGTCGCAAGGACAAGGTGGTCGAGCAGCTTCGCGGCGGGGTCGAACAGCTATTGACCGCCAACGGCGTCAAGCAGTTCGCCGGCTCGGCGTCCTTCAAGGATCGCGAGACGATCGCGATCGACGGCGGCGCCACGATCGGCGCGAAGAAAACGATCATCGCCACCGGCTCGGCCTCGGCGACGCCCGGCTTCATTCCTACGCACGAGCGGATCGTCGAGAGCCGCGCCTTTCTTGCGCTCGACCGACTGCCGGCGAGCATGATCGTGCTCGGCGGCGGCTTCATCGGCTGCGAGATCGCCTCGATGGCCGCTATGCTCGGCGTCAAGGTCACTGTCGTCGAGCTACTCGCCGACGTCCTGATGCTGCTCGACGCCGATCTCGGGAACGAGGTGCGCGCGCAAATGGAAAAGGCGCTCGGCGTCCGCGTGCTGACCGGCAAGCCGCTCACCGACATTTCCGCCGACGCGAACGGCGTGCGCGGGCGCTGCGGCGACGAGAGGGTCGAGGCCGAATTGTTGCTCAACGCCGTCGGACGCAAGCCGGTGACCAACGGCTTGAATCTCGGCGCCGCGGGGCTCGAGACCGACGCGCGCGGTTTCATCGACGCCGACGCCTATTGCCGGACCAAGGCCGCGACGATCTTTGCCGTTGGCGACGTCACCGGCAAGACTCAGCTCGCCCATTTCGCCACCGCGCAAGGGCTCGTCGCGGCGCAGAATGCGGTGGGGATGAAGCCGCGCCGGCACGAAACGCTCGTCCCCAACGTGATCTTCACCGCGCCCGAAGTCGCGACCGTCGGATTGAGCGAATCCGAAGCGCGCACGCAAAACCGTCCGGTCAAGACCGGCAAGTTCCGCTTCGCCGGCCTTGGCAAAGGCCTCGCCGCTGGCGAGACGACCGGGTTCGTCAAATGGATCGCCGACGCTGATTCCGAACGGTTGCTCGGCGCAGCGGCGGTGGGGCCGCGCGCTACCGAGCTGATCGCAGCCGCGACGGTGGCGGTCCGCGCTGAGTTCACCGCGCGCGAGCTCGGCGAAACGATCCACGCGCATCCGACGTTTTCGGAAGCCTGGATGGAGGCTGCGCACGCGCTCCGGGGCGAAAGCATCCATGCGCCGCCGCGAAGGCGCTAGGCGGAGGGATGCGTAGGCGCCATGATCAGGCGCTGCGTGCGAATGTTCGGCCTTCGCCCGGCGAAGGCTCAGGGTTTCGGGAGGGCGCGCTCAGTCGCGCGTTGAATGGCGATGGTCGCGAGGGAACGATTGGAGCGCCAGCTCGACGACTTTGACCGCAGCCAGCGGTCTGACGCGCTGACGCGCCTGTGGAGCGCCGCCGAGCTCGGCGAGATCGCGCTGCCCGAGCCGGGCGTCGAGGTCAATCTCCACGCCCACACCTTCTTCTCCTACAACGCCTATGGCTATTCGCCGTCGAAGTTCGCCTGGCTGGCGCGCAAGGCTGGATTGGCGGCGGCCGGCATCGTCGACTTCGACGTCCTCGATGGCGTCGACGAATTTCTCGAAGCGGGGCGGCTGATTGGACTGAGGACTTGCGGCAGTCTGGAATCGCGCACGTTCGTGCCGGAATTCGCGACGTTGGAGATCAACTCTCCCGGCGAACCCGGCGTCGCCTACAACATGGGCGTCGGATTCCCGCGCGCGGCGTCGCATCCGTTCCTTGCCGCGATGCGCGCCGCCGCTGAGAAGCGGACGCGCGGGATGATCGAACGCGTCAACGCGTATCTCGACCCAGTTCGACTCGATTTCGATCGCGATGTCGCGCCGCTGACGCCGAGCGGCAACGCGACCGAACGCCACCTGTGCGAAGCCTACGAGCGCAAGGCGATCGAAGCATTTCCGGACCCCGCGCGCCGCGCGGGGTTCTGGACCGAGCGGCTCGGCGCCGCGCCGGCGGAGAGCACGAAGCTGCAGGGACTGATCCGAGCGAAGACGATGAAGAAGGGCGGCGTCGGCTATGTCGCGCCCGACAGGGGGGCGTTCCCTGAAATCGCCCAGATGAACCGCTTCGTCGCCGAAGCGGGCGCGATCCCGACCGTCGCCTGGCTCGACGGTTCGAGCGCGGGCGAGCGGCGAATGGAGGAATTCGTCGATGTCGCGATGGCCTCCGGCGCCGCGGCGCTGAACGTCATCCCCGACCGCAACTATACGCCCGGCGCCCCTGACGCCAAGGTCAAGAACCTCTACGACGTTGTCGCGCTCGCCGAGCGGCGCGGGTTCCCGGTCGTCGCCGGCACGGAGATGAACGCGCCGGGACAGAAGTTCGTCGACTCGTTCTTTTCCGCCGAGCTTGAGCCGCTGGCGCCGATCTTCCTGCGCGGCGCCTACATCGTCTATGCGCATACGGCGCTGCAGCGCGAACTGGGGCTCGGCTACCTCAGTCCGTGGGCCAAGACGAGCTTCGCGTCGGTCGCGGAAAAGAACGACTTCTTCACCGCCGCCGGGCGCGCCCTGCGGCCCGGCGGCGAGAAAAAGCTCGCCGCAATCGACGACGCAGCTTCGCCGAGGCAATTGCTTGCAAGCCTGGAATGAAAGGCCCGCCATGAACGACATTCCGCAGACGGAGCGCGCCGTCCAACTGGTCGGTCCCGACAAGCTCGAACTCAATTCCGCCAAGACGGTCGCCGACCCGGGCCCGCATCAGGTTCTCGCGAGAGTCGAGGCGGTCGGCCTGTGCTTCTCCGACCTCAAGCTGCTGAAGCAGTTCTCTCAGCACAGCCGGAAGTCCGACGTCCTGACCGGCCTTGACGCGCAGACGCTGGCGGAGATGCCGAACTACGTGCCGGGGGACACGCCGACTGTCCCCGGCCACGAAGCGGTCGTCCGCGTCGTCAAGGTCGGGCCGGGCGTCGACCGCTACAAGACCGGCGAGCGGTTCATCGTCGAGACCGACTACCGCTGGCTGCCGACCGACAAGTCCAACGCCGCCTTCGGCTACAATTTCGAGGGCGGGTTGCAGGAATATGTGCTGCTCGACGAGCGGGTCATCACCTCGCCCGAGGGCGAATCGATGCTCATCCCTGCGCCCGAGGATTTGTCGGCCTCGGCGCTCGCGCTGGTCGAGCCGTGGGCCTGCGTCGAGAACGCTTACACCGAAGTCCAGCGGCGGACGCTGAAGTCCGGCGGCCGGCTTCTCGTGGTCGGAGATGCGCCCGTCCTCCGCGCCGTCGTCGACAAGTGCCCCGGTCGGCCGGGGTCGGTTTTCTTCGCGACCGGCGTTTCCGTCGCGGCGCAGCCGGACGCGAGCTTCGACGACGTCGCCTATTTCGGCGCCGACGCCGCGACGGTGGAGACGTTGTTTCCCAAGCTCGCCCCGGGCGGCCTGATGGCGATCGTCCAGGGCGGCCGCAAGTTCGGCCGGCTGGTCGAGACGCAGGTCGGCCGCGTCCATTACGGCGGCATCCGCGTCGTCGGAACCGCCGGTGCCGATCCGGCGGCCGCCTACGCGGCGATTCCGGCGACCCCCGAGATCCGGCCGGGCGACAAGATCAACATCGTCGGCGCGGCGGGACCGATGGGGACGATGCACGTCATCCGCGACCTGTGTCAGGGCGCAGAGGGCGTGACCGTCTACGCTGGCGACCTCAACGACGAGCGTCTCGCCGCGCTCGGCGCGCTCGCTTCGCCGCTGGCCGAGAAGAACGGCGTCACGCTGCGCCTCTACAATCCGTCGAAGAATCCGCCCGGCGAAGCCTTCGATTACGCCGTGCTGATGGCCCCCGTTCCCGCGCTTGCGGCGCAGGGCGTCATGGCGGCGGCGAGAAACGCCATCATCAATGTCTTCGCCGGCATCCCGGCCGACAAGACGGCTGCCGTCGATCTCGACGCCTATGTCGAGAAGCAGCTCTATTTTGTCGGCACCAGCGGCTCGGAGCTGAAGGATATGCAGCGGGTCCTGGCCAAGGTCGTCGCGCGCGAGCTCGACACGAATTTCTCCGTCGCCGCGGTGTCGGGCCTCGACGGCGCGATCGACGGCATTCGCGCGGTCGAGAAGAACCTGCTGCCCGGCAAGATCCTCGTCTATCCGTCCTGCCGTGGACTCGAGCTTACCACGCTCGGTGAGCTGGGCGGCGACACGCCGCTCGAATCCGGCCGCTGGAATCTCGAGGCGGAGGCGGCGTTGCTGAGAAGGTTCGCCAAGCCATGATCGGATCGCTCGCGGACAAGGTCGCTATCGTCACCGGCGGCGCGCAGGGCCTCGGTCAGGCGATCTCCGAACGCCTGGCGAACGAGGGTTGCGTCGTCGTGATCGCCGACGTCAACGAGCGGGGCGCGAAGGCGGCCGCCGCCGCGATCGCCGCCGCGACAGCGGCGCGCGTCGTCGGCGCGAAGGTCGACGTCACCCGCGAAGCCGAGGTGGAGAAGTTGTTCCTCGACGCCGAGCGCGACTTCGGTCGCGTTGACGTCGTCGTCTCCAATGCGGCGATCCTTATCGCCGAACCGATCACCGACGCCGACGCGGAGAAATGGCGTGCGGTGATGACGGTCAACCTGTTCGGCTATTTCCTCGTCACCAAGCACGCCTGCCGCGTGATGAAGAAGCAACGGTCCGGCTCGATCATCAACATCAACTCCAAGTCGGGCAAGAAGGGCAGCGCCGCCAATTCCGCCTACGCGGCGAGCAAGTTTGGCTGCGTCGGGCACACCCAAAGCGTCGCTCTGGAGATGGCGCGGCACAACGTGCGCTGCAACGCGATCTGCCCCGGTAACCTGCTCGACTCGCCGCTGTGGACCGATCCCGATAAGGGGCTGTTCGTTCAGTACCTGCGCGCCGGCAAGGTTCCCGGCTCCAACGACCTCGCCGACGTTCGCAAAGCCTATGTCGACCAGGTGCCGATGAAACGCGGCTGCACTTACGACGACGTTTGCAACGCAGTGACGTTCCTCGCTTCCGACGCGTCCTCCTACATCACCGGCGTCGCGCTCAGCGTCACCGGCGGCCAGGAGATGAACTAAGATGTGATGGAGCGCGCCGCCGCCGCGCAAAAATGGCGGACGCTTTTCCTGCGGCGGTTGCGGAGACAGACATTGTTTCCCTCGCTGCGAAGGCTGGGTGGGTTGAAATGACTTCAGACGTTCCCCGGGGCATTGCGGTCGTCGATATCGGCGCGACGAACAGCAAGGTCGCCCTTTTCGACGCCGGGCTGCAAGAGATCGCCCGGCGCAAGACAGACACCGTTCACCACGACGGTCCGCCATATCGGCATGTCGATGCGCAGCGGATCGTCGAGTTCGCGGTCAGCGCCATCAGCGAGCTCGATCGGGTTCTGCCGGTGGACGTGATCGTCGTCAGCGCCTTCGGCTCGACGCTTGGTTGCGTCGACGAAGCCGGAGAGCTCGCGACGCCGATCATGGATTATCTCGCCGAGCCGCCTGCGGAGATTGTCGAAGGCTATGCGAAGATTGCGCCTCCGTTCGCGGAGACGTTCTGCAACACGTGGCCTGCCGCGCTATCGCTCGGCAGGCAGCTGTTCTGGCTCGAGACCGCCTTTCCCGGGGCGTTCGCTCGCGTGCGGTCGATCATGACATGGAGTCAGTACCTCGCCTTTCGCCTCGGCGGTCGCAAGACCTGCGAGGTCACGGCTCTGGGAGCGTTCTCGCAACTTCTCGACGTGCAGAAGGGCGAGTTCTCCTCTGTCGTTCAGCAGCGTGGCTGGGTCGATCGCTTCGCGCCGCTGACGCGCGCCTGGGAGGACATTGGCGAACTGAAACGAGAGTTTCGCCCTCCCGCATTTTCCGGTTGCGGGCGAATCCTTTGTGGCGTCCATGATTCCGACGCCAACTATTTGCGCTACCTCGCCGCGGGTCTGCGTGAGCTCGCGCTGCTTTCGACCGGAACCTTCATTATTGGCTTTGAAAGCCAGGCGGACATCCTGCGTCTCGATCCCGATCGGGAGACGTTCTCATTCACCAACGTGTTCGGACGCCCGATCGGCTGCTGCGGCTTCTTCGGCGGTGGCGAATTTGATAAACTCCTTGCTGGCGCTTCGCCCTCGGCGGCCTCGGCAACGGACATCGAAGCGATTATCGCTCGCTCCGTGTTCGCCCTGCCGTCGTTCAGCGACACCGGCGGCCCGGTCGCTAGAAGCGGCAATCGGGGACGGATCGAAGGTCCGTTGTCCGGCGCCCCCGCAGAGAGGGCGTCCCTCGCCACGCTCTACACCGCGCTCATGACGTCGGAGGCGCTCGACGCGCTCGAGTCGCGCTCGCCAATCGTTATCGACGGACCGTTCGCGCGCAACGACCTCTTTTGTTCGTTGTTGGCGGCGTTGCGTCCGCGCCAACGCGTCTCTTCGTCTCCGCTGCAGGAAGGAACAGCCGCAGGCGCAGCCGTGCTCGCTCTCATGAATCCTGCGGGCGACTTGCCGGAGCGTTGGGTTGAACTGAAGTCGCATGAGCCCGGAGAGTTTGTCAGCCTTCGCCGCTATCAATCGACGTGGCAAGCCAAGGCGCGCGCCGCGGCGTGATGATGGGCTAAGAACCACCGACGGTCCCGATAAGCGCGCGCCAGCCTAGAGCATCATGCAATTCATTTGAATCGATAAGTCTCAAGTCGGAATTGTTCCGGTTCAACCGGCTGGCTGGGCGGAGGTCAACGGGGATGGCTGGAGATTGTTCGAGGGATTTGCGGGACCGCCTGATCAACGCGGTTGTTCTGAGAGGGATGATTCAGTGAACTGCGGCGGATCGGTTCGGGGTCAGCAAGTCGATCGCCATCAAGCAGGTCGAGCGCTTTGAGCGAACCGGCTCTCGTACGGCCGGCAAGATGAACGGGTGTCGGTGGCCGAAATTGGCGCCGCGCCGAGCCCTCATTTTGGCTCGTCGCCGCATCTCTGTCGCCCCGTCTTGTGATTTGGTTCGCGACGGATGCGATTGTTCTGCTCAACGCGGAACGTTTTTCTGGCATGGGCGGGAAAATACTGATCCTTGCGGACGTCGCGCGCTTGTCGCATACCTATGCGTCACGCGCGGTGAACGAGCACGTCCTTGGCTGGCTGACCGCTGAGAGCCCGAACTGCGCAATGGGAAACGCAATGGCCAAGCTGGCGCGGGACGGACAAAGAGTTCTAAGGGACGCACAGTCTCTTCGATTGCGTGCGGCGTGGCTCTACTACGTTTACGGATACACTCAGAAAGGCATTGCCGACCGGCTAGGCCTCGCCCGTACGACCGTAGTGAAGCTGCTCGACGAGGCCCTAAAGCGCGCCGAGGTGCAAATCTGGATCGCCGAAAGCACCCCGGAATTCATCGACCTCAGCCTGAAACTGGAAGATCGGCTCAAGCTGGATGAAGCAATCGTCGTTCCCGGCGACGACGGCGCGGATGCAACGGCGAAAGCCGTAGGGGCCGCGCTTGGAGCATTGCTATCCAAAACGATCAACGACGGCATGTGCGTAGGTGTTGGCTGGGGTCGCACTTTGACGGCTTCGCTGGCGACGTTCCGTCCGCCGCGTCGGGACAACGTGAAAGTGGTCTCGCTGCTCGGCGGTGTGGTCGAAGTCACGGTCACGAACCCACTCGAATTCACGTGGCGACTCGCCAACCAACTCGGCGCCGAATGCTTCTTGTTCCCCGCGCCACTGCTCGTCGAGTCCGCGGAAACCCGCGATCGTCTATTTATGCGCTGCGGACTCGACAGGCTGGAGCGGCTCGCCTCCTCGCTCGATCTCGCGGTGCTCGCCACCGGCGACATTGGCGCCGCGGCCACCTCACTTTCGAAGGGGTTGCTCTCGAAAGCGCAGCTTCAGGAGCTTTGCGAGGCGGGCTGCATCTGCGAAACTTTGTGCAACTTCCTCGACTCTGACGGCAGGAGCGTTGCACACCCTCTGAACGAGCGGGTGATGTCGATAAGCCTCGATACGATCGCACGGGCGCGGCACATCATTATCGCCACGGGCGGAGCGGCGCGCGGCGAAGCGATCCTCGCCACGCGCAAGCGCATCGGGTGCAACACGCTCGTCACCGACGAGCACGCTGCAAGGCGCCTCTTAGACCTCACCAATTAAAGGAACCCGACCGTGCGCCGATGGCATGTGAATGTGCGCCGAGCCGGGGCTCTGACGCAAGCTCGCCTGATCGGCCCCTCTGATCCGACCCCCGAGCCGATCATCGAGTTTGCGTCATAACGCGACCGTCTTTCAACAGTCTGCTAGAGCCTGCGACGAGCGGATATTGTGTCTTTGCGGAAAGAACTTTCGCCCATCAACCGGCGCGCTTGACATGTCTCAATGCCGATCGAGGCGACCTCATGTAGCTAAACGGACCTGGAAACAGGCGGATGTTGCCGGCGCTGTGTAGGCTCGACAGGCGGTGCGCCATGCGTCGTTCCGTGAATCGGGAGGATTTGCGCGGAGGTATCTCGCGTCGCTCGTTCTTGAGAGGAACGGGCGCTGCTGCTGCTGCATCGGCGGCGCTGGAAACGGCGCTTGCGAGCGTAGCGGAAGCCGCGGCGGACGTCGCCGCGCCTCGGGTCGTGGGCCCTGATGCGACGCCGCTTACGCTGCGGGTCAATGGCGCGACGCGGATGGTTGCCGTCGAACCGCGAGCCACGTTGGCCGACGTGTTGCGCGGCCCGCTCGGCTTGACCGGCACGAAAATCGGCTGCGATCGCGGCGCCTGCTCGGCCTGTACGGTGCTCCTCAATGGCGCGCCGGTCGCGTCGTGCTCGATTCTCGCCATCGACGTCGGCGACAGGGCGATCACAACCATCGAAGGCTTGGCCCGCGATGGCGCGCTGCATCCGGTGCAGGAGGCCTTCATCGCGCACGACGCGCTGCAATGCGGCTTCTGCACGCCGGGCTTGGCGCTGAGTTGCGCCGCGCTGCTCGAGCGCGTCCCGCATCCGACCGAGGCGGACATCAAGGCCGCGATCAGCGGCCACCTTTGCCGCTGCGGCGCCTATCAGCACGTGACCGAGGCCGTGCTCGCCGCCGCTGAGGCAAGGAGGGGCTGATGGCCGCGCAACAGCAAGACTCCCCAAGGCGTGAAACATTCCCGTTCGGCGTCGCCGGCGCGTCGCTGGCGCAGATCGAGCGCACGGTTCCCGCTGACGAGGCACCGCCGCTGGCGCCCAACGCCGCCCTTAGTCAGATCGGCAAGCCGACGCGGCGCTGGAATGGCGTCGAGAAGGTGACCGGCGCGGTCCGCTTTACCGCCGACGTCGCTCTGCCCCGCCTGCTACACGCGCGCCTGCTGCGCGCGCCGCTGCCGCATGCGCGCATCGGCGCCGTCGACGTCACTGCGGCGCAGCGTCATCCGGACGTCCGCGCGGTGCACGTGATTCTCGGGCCGCACGGCGGCGGAACGGCTTCGGTCTCGGCAGATGAAGACGTCGAGGCGACGCGCCGTGTCGAAGAACCGGTTGTGCTCTATGCCGGCATGGCGGTGGCGGCGGTGGCCGCGGTCTCCCCGGAGGCGGCGGAGCAAGCCGTGCGGCTGATCAAGGTCGATTGGCGGCCGCTGCCCTTCGTCGTCGACATGGATGACGCGCGCGCGGCGGGGGCGCCAGTGGTGTTCGAGAAGTTGGACGTGCAGGCTGGCTTCGGCGCCAGCGGCTTGGTGACGGCCGGCCTGCCGCTGAACGGCAACGTGCGCGGCCCGGCATTGGACGCGCGCGGCGATGCAACGGCCGGCTTCGCGGCGGCGGACGTCGTCGTCGAGGGCGAGTACCGGACCCAAGCGCAGTCCCATTGCTGCATGGAGCCGCACGGCATCGTCGCCGACTGGCGGGCGGACGGGTTGACCGTCTACATTTCCACGCAGTTCACCGCCGGCGTGCGCGAGGAATTGGCGCGCGTCTTTGGCCTGCCGCTCAATCGGGTGCGGGTCATCGTCGATGCGATGGGCGGAGGGTTCGGTTCGAAGGCCACGCTCGGCTACTACGGTCTCGCCGCCGCAGCGCTGTCGCGCCAGGCCGGCGCGCCGGTGCGGTTGGTGCTGGACCGGCAGGAGGAGCAGGTCGATTCCGGTTACCGGCCGGCGACATGGCAGCGCTTGCGCATTGGCGCGTGGCGCGACGGCGGGCTCAGCGCCATTTCACTGCTGTCCTACGGCAGCGCCGGCACGGCGCTCGGCGCCGGCGTCGGCAATGTCGCCTCGCGCCTGTACACCTGCGCCAACTACGAGGAATCCCACTACGATGTCTTCATCAATTCCGGACCGGGGTGCGCCATGCGCGCGCCCGGCGCGGTGCCGGGCGCGTTCGCCCTGGAACAGGCGATCGACGAATTGGCCGAAAAGCTCGGCATGGACCCGATCGCGCTGCGCGATCGGATCGACGCCAGCCAGGCTCGGCGCGAGGAACGGCGGCTCGGCGCGGAGCGCATCGGCTGGAGCCGACGGCATGCCCCCGGCGCCGAGACGGGCCCGATCAAGACCGGGCTGGGCATGGCGCAGTCGCTGTGGGGTGCGAATGTGCAAGTCAATTCCGCCTGTGAGGTGCGCGTGCTGCGCGACGGCTCGGTGGAGGTTCGCTCAAGCGTGCAAGACATCGGCACAGGGACCGGCACGGTGCTCGCGCAGGTGGTCGCCGAGGAACTCGGCCTGCGCGCGGAAGACGTGAGGGTGCGCATCGGCGACACTGATTTTCCCGAAGGCCCTGGCTCCGGCGGCAGTCGCGCGACGGCCTCGATCACGCCGCCGGCGCGCAACGCCGCGCACCAGGTTCGCCGGCATTTGTGCGCGCTCGCCGCGCCGATCCTCGGCGCGGACGCAGACGACCTGGAGGCGCGCGGCGGCCGCATCGTCTCACGCAGCGATCCCGCGCGCGCGATGACGTTCCGCGACGTGGCGGCGAAGATGCGCACGGAGCAGTTCGTCGCGATCGCTTCGCGCGCCGACGACTATGCCGGGTTTCGTTCCCATGCGGGCGATAGCGCCTCCGCGCAGAATGACCTCGGCGGCGTGCATTTCGCGGCGGTCACGGTGGATACCGAGACCGGGCTCGTGCGCGTCGAACGCGTGGTCGCCGCGCAGGATTGCGGCCGGCCGATCAACCCGAAGCAGATCGAAAGCCAGGTGCACGGCGGCGTCATGCAAGGCCTGGGTTACGCGCTGATGGAGGAGCGCATACTGGACCGCCAGACCGGCCACGTCGTCAACGCCGATCTCGAGCGGTACAAGATGCCCGGCATCCACGAGGCGCCGCGGATCGATGTGCTGCTGCTCGAGAACTATCAAGGATTCAGCGCGACCGACGCCTACGGCGTCGCCGAACCGGCGACCGTTCCGACCGCGCCGGCGATCGCGAACGCCATCTACAACGCGATCGGCGTGCGGCTGCGCGCCTTGCCGATGAACCGCGCCGCGATCCTGGCCGCCCTGGCGGCGAGGAGGACATGATGGCGATGACCCGCTTCGAGTGGATGAGCGCCCGCAACGTCGCCGAAGCGGTCGCCGCGGCGTCGACGACGGTCACCGACGCGATGCTTGCGACGCACGACGGCGCTGCGGCGAGTCCGGCCGATGTGCTGAAGGCGGGCGGCGTCGACCTGCTCGACCTGATGAAGGAGGGCCTGCTGGCGCCGCGCCGGATCGTCAATCTGCGCGGCGTTTCCGGCCTCGACGTTATCGCCGAGGACGGAGCGGGCGGCTTGCGGATCGGCGCCCTGGCGACCCTCGAACAGGCAGCCGCGGACCCGCGGGTGCGGCAGCGCTATACGGCGCTGGCCGATGCGCTCGCCGGGTCGGCCAGCCCGCAGATCCGCTCTGTCGCGACGCTGGGCGGCAATATCCTGCAACGTCCGCGCTGCTGGTATTTTCGTTCCGACGCGCAGCGCTGCCTGCGCCGGGGCGGGGGCCGTTGCTTCGCCATCCACGGCGAGAACCAATACCACGCCATCTTCGCCAATGAGGTCTGCGCCGTCGTGCATCCGTCGACCGCCGCGACCGCGCTGGTGGCGTTCGATGCGCGCATCGAACTCGTCAACTCCCAGGGCGAGGCGCGCCAACCGCTGCTCGACGACTTCTTCGTCGCCCCGGAAATCGACGTGCAGCGCGAGAACGATCTCAAACCTGGCGAGGCGGCCACGGCCGTACTGCTGCCGCCTCTCGCCGCGGGCGGCGCCTCCGCATACCTGCGCGAAGCCGATAAACTGTCGTTCGATTGGCCGATCGCGGATGTCGCGGTGGCGCTGGAGCGCGACGAGCAGGGGCGCTGCCGCCGCGCCGCGGTCGTTCTGGGCGCTGCGGCGCCGGTTCCGCATCGAGCGCGCGCCGCCGAGGATCTCCTGGTGGGCAAAGCGATCGACGAGACGTTGGCGCGCGCGGCCGGCGAGGCCGCGCTGGAAGGAGCCACGCCGCTCGCCAAGAACCGCCACAAGTTGCCGATCTTCGCCGTGTTGGTGCGTCGCGCCTTGCTGCGCGCCGCCGGCCAGGGATGAGGGGATGCCGCCATGCTGTCTCGACGCGCTGTCAATCTCGGTATCCTGGCGACCGCCGGCCTCGCCGCGCGAACGACCTTGGCCACCGCCGCCGACCTGAAGACGATCGTTCTGCCGCCGCCCTGGAAGGATGGCGGCAGACCGCTGGCGCAGGCGGTGTGGGGGCGGCGCTCCATTCGCGAGTTCGCCGACAAGCCTGTGCCGATCGAAGTGCTGTCGAACCTGCTGTGGACGGCCTGCGGCGTCAATCGACCGGCCACGGCCGACCGCACCGTTCCGTCGTGGCGCCACGCCATCGAGAGCGAGATCTTTGTCGCCGCCGCGGACGGCGCCTGGAGCTATGATGCGAGGGCGCATCGGCTGACGCAGGTCCTCGCCGACGACATTCGCACCCAGACCGGCATGCAAGACTTCGTCGGCTCCGCGCCGCTCGACCTCGTCTATGTCGCCGACGGCGGCCGGCTGGAGGGCGCCTCGGCTGAAGAAAAACGCCTTTGGGCCTTCACCGACACAGGGTTCATCGGCCAGAACGTCTACCTGTTCTGTGCGTCCGAGGGACTGGCGACGGTGTTTCGAGGCTCGCTCGACCGCGCTCGACTCGCACAGACGCTGCAGCTGCCCGCCGCGAAATTCATCACCTGCGCGCAGACGGTCGGGTATCCCAAGGCCTAAGGGCGGCGGGTCGACTTATCCGACGCCGGCGCCGCACTGAGGTGAGGACGATCGCCATTTCAAAATTTATTGCAAATCCTTGATTTCGATGGTGGGCGCACAAGGACTCGAACCTTGGACCCGCTGATTAAGAGTCAGCTGCTCTACCAACTGAGCTATGCGCCCATCGAAAACGCCGGAGCCTCGGCTCGGTGAGGCCCGGCATGTAGCAAAGGCGGGACGGCGAGTCCAGCCTCGCGTCGCGGTCGCCGGCCGCGACGTTTCGCGCCGTCAGTTGCGCGACTTGTCGACCAGTTTGTTCTTGGCGATCCACGGCATCATGGCGCGCAGCTTGTCGCCCACCGCTTCGGTCGGGTGGGCGTTGGCGCGCGCGCGCATCGCCTTGAACGAGGTCTGGTTGACCTTGTTCTCCAGCATCCATTCGCGGGTGAACTTGCCCGACTGGATGTCGGCGAGCACCCGCTTCATCTCCGCTTTGACCGCCGGGCTGACGATGCGCGGCCCGGAGACGTACTCGCCGTATTCGGCGGTGTTGGAGACCGAGTAGTTCATGTTGGCGATGCCGCCCTCGTAGATGAGGTCGACGATCAGCTTCATCTCGTGCACGCACTCGAAATAGGCCATCTCGGGCGCGTAGCCTGCCTCGACCAGCGTGTCGAAGCCGCCGCGCATCAACTCGACGACGCCGCCGCACAGCACCGCCTGCTCGCCGAACAAGTCGGTCTCGCATTCCTCGCGGAAGGTGGTCTCGATCACGCCGGCGCGGCCGCCGCCGATCGCGCTGGCGTAGGAAAGGCCGAGATCGTGGGCGTTGCCGCTCGCGTCCTGGTGAATCGCCAAGAGGCAGGGCACGCCGGCGCCGCGCTTGTATTCGGAGCGCACGGTGTGGCCGGGCCCCTTGGGCGCCACCATCGCCACGTCGAGATCGGGGCGCGGCTCGATCAGATTGAAATGGATGTTGAGCCCATGTGCAAACATCAGCGCCGCGCCCTGTTTCATATGCGGCGCGAGCTCGTTGCGATAGATGTCGGCCTGCAATTCGTCGGGCGTCAGCATCATCACGACGTCGGCCCATTTGGCCGCGCTTACATTGTCGAGCACTTTGATCTTTTCGGCTTCCGCCTTTTTGACCGAGGGCGAACCCGGCCGCAGCGCGGCCGCGATTTCCTTCACCCCGCTGTCGCGCAAGTTGAGCAGGTGGGCGTGGCCCTGGCTGCCGTAGCCGACCACGGCGACCTTCTTGCCCTTGATGAGGTTGAGATCGGCGTCCCGATCGTAATAAACGCGCATGGGATGTCCTTCTCTGGGGTTCCGACGCGGCTTCGTCGTCAAAGAGTCGAGGCGAGAAGACCGCCGAGCCGATCGCGGCGTTCTAGAGAAAGCGCCCGCGCCGATCAAGCGCGCCGAGGGGGCGAATGCTGGGGGAACATCCGCCGGGACCGCGCGCGCGATCGCGGCGAGGGCGAAATCGCTTCGACAGACGCCGAAACCCGGCCGGTGTCTTTTGACGCCAAGGCACAACAAAATGAGCCCGTAAATAGATCGCAGGCTTGGCCGGGAACCGTCATGTGGCGAATTGTCGCGCTGTCTCGGGCGTCGCCGCTCCCCTGCTTGCCGCGCGCCCGATCGCGACGTTTCCCGCGACGCCGTCGTTCTGGGCCGAGACGGCGCTGGCGGCGCGGGCGCCTTGGCCCGCGTAGGCGGCGCGCTATATATAGCGGGCCGCATGACGCGGCGTTGGGGGCGCCAATGTCCGCTTCATTTCTGCGTCTGCGCGCGTTCGCCGCCGCGGCGATTCTCGGCTTCGCCGTTTCCTCGTGCGGCTACAACACGATCCCGACTCTGGAGGAATCCGCCAAGGCGCAATGGGCCGAGGTGGAAAACCAATACCAGCGGCGCGCCGACCTCATTCCCAATCTCGTCGCCACCGTCCAGGGATACGCCAAGCAGGAAAAGGACGTGCTGACGTCGGTGACCGAAGCGCGCGCCAAGGCGACTTCGATCCACGTCGACGCCTCCGAGCTGACCGATCCGGACAAGATCAAGCAGATCGAGGACGCGCAAAACGCCTTGTCGGGCGCGCTTGGGCGGCTGCTCGCGGTCAGCGAAAACTACCCCGACCTCAAGTCGAACCAGAATTTCCTCGCCTTGCAGGCGCAGCTCGAAGGCACCGAGAACCGCATCTCGGTCGCGCGCAAGGACTACATCGACGCCGTCCGCGCCTATAATGTCGCCTTGCGCACGTTTCCCAGCCTGATCTGGGCCTCGACGGTGTTCCGCGCCAACAAGCCGATGGTCGAATTCGCTGCTGCGCCGGGCGCCGAGACCGCGCCGAAAGTGAAATTCTAGCTGGGATCGCGCAAGAAGTGGACGCCCGCTTTCCGATGACGCCGCCGCTGCGACCAAGACGACCGCCGGCGCGGCGCTTCGCCCAGAGGCTGCGCATCGCGGTCGTCGCGCTCGCGCTGGCCGCGCTCGCGGCGTTCGGCTTCACGCCGACGCGCGCGGCGACGATTTTTCCCGCTTTGACCGGCCGGGTAGTGGATCAGGCGCACGTGCTTTCCTCCGGCGAGCGCGCCGATCTCGAGGGCAAACTCGCCGATCTCGAGACGAAGTCGGGCATTCAGTTGGAAGTGGCGACGATCGCCTCGCTCGACGGCGAGGAGATCGAGCCTTACGCGAATGCGCTGTTTCGCGCCTGGAAGTTAGGCGAGGCCAAGAAGAACAACGGCGTCCTGTTCGTGATCGCGCCGAAAGAGCATCGCATGCGCATCGAGGTCGGCTACGGTCTCGAGGGAACGCTGACCGACGCGACGTCGGCGCTGATCATCGCCAACGCGGTCGCGCCGCGCTTCAAGGCCGGGGACTACGACGGCGGCGTCGCGCACGGCGTCGACGACATCATCACGGTGCTGACGACGGATTCGGCGGATTGGCAGAAGAAGCCGGAACTGCGCGCCGAGGGCGACGCCTCCTTTCTCGACGCCGTCTCGCCGTTTCTCGTGCTCGGGTTCGTCCTGTTCGTCCTCTATATCATCGCGCGCCGCGGCGGCGGGGGCGGCCTCGGCAACATCCTCATCGCGTCGGCGTTGATGGGGCGGGGCGGCGGTTCCTTCGACGGCGGTTCCTTCGGCGGCGGCGGCTTTTCCGGCGGCGGCGGATCGTCGGGCGGCGGCGGCGCCTCAGGGAGTTGGTGATGCCGGTCGATCCGCGCCAACAGGCGAACATCGAAGCGGCCTTCAGCGCCGCGCAGCGGCGCACGCGCGCGCCGATCCTTTGCGTGCTGGCGCGCTCTTCGGGCCATTACGAAACCGCGGCGCTGTTGTGGAGCGGACTCCTCGGGCTGATTGCACCCTGGCCGCTGATGGTCTTCACCCAGCTTTCGGCGCAGCGAATCTTCATCGCGCAACTCGCCGTCTGCTTCGCGGCGACGGCGATCCTGTCGCTGACCCCGCTGCGCCTCAAGCTGACGCCGCTGCGCGTGCGGCGCGCCAACGCCCATCGCGCCGCGCTGGTCGAGTTTGCGGTGCGCGGGCTCGACCACGCCGGCGAGCGCAGCGGCGTGCTCATTTACGTCTCGCTCGCCGAGCGCTATGCGCGCGTCGTGGCCGCGGAAGGCGCCGCGCAAGCGATCGCCCAGAGCCAATGGCAGGGGCTGGTCGACGCGCTGACCGCCGATTTGCGCGACCGCGGCTCGGCCGAGGCGCTGACCAACGCGGCGGGACGCTGCGCCGACCTGCTGGCGCCGGTCTTTCCTCCGCGAAGCGACGCGCCGCCCCAGCATCGCCAACATTTTCATGTCTTGTGACCTCGCGCCTTCGCGCGGCTTGAGATCGCGCGCGATATTCTTTACTGAGATAGCGCGCTGTTGCGCTCGCCCCGCGCCGAACGGGCGTGGGCGAATCGCGGAGAGCTTCGAGCGATGGCGTTGACGGCGAATTCGACCAATCGACTGCGCGCCGCGGCTCTGGCTTGCGCGCTGACGCTCGGCGTCTCACAGGCGTCGGCGACGCCGGAACTGGTCGTCGACGTCGACAGCGGCGAGACGCTGTTCGAGCGTGACGCGACCGCGCCCTGGTATCCGGCCTCGCTGACCAAGCTGATGACGGCCTATGTCGCGTTGCAGGCGGTGCGCGACGGCCGTTTGACGCTCGATACGCCGCTGACGATGTCGGCGCGGGCGGCGAATATGCCCGCTTCGAAAATGGGCTTTCGCCCCGGCGTCGAGGTCACCCTCGACAACGCGCTCAAAATGCTGATGGTCAAATCGCCCAATGACGTGGCGGTGATGGTCGCCGAAAGCATTTCCGGGTCGGTCGAAGCCTTCGCCGACGAGATGAACGCTACGGCCCGGCGTCTCGGTCTCAAGGAATCGCATTTCGTCAATCCCAACGGCCTGCACGATCCGGCGCATGTGTCCTCGGCGCGCGACATGGCGATGATCGGGCGCGCACTGCTCAAGGATTTTCCCGAGCATGCCGATCTCTTCGGCATCGGGGCGCTTCAGCTCGGCGGCGAGATCATCCTCAATCACAACGGCTTGCTCGGCCGCTATCCCGGCGCCGACGGCATGAAGACCGGCTTCACCTGCCCCGCCGGGTTCAACGTCGTGGCGAGCGCGACCCAGGGCGGAAAGCGACTGATCGTCGTCGTGCTCGGCTTCGCCTCGGCGCGCGATCGCACGATCGAGGCGGCGCATCTGTTCGATCGCGGGTTCGCCCAATGGGGCGGCGGCGAGGGGCCGGTGGAGAACCTGCCGCCGTCGAGCGCGCTCTCGGCGCCCGACATGCGCCCGGAAATTTGCTCGCGCCGCAACCACGCCGCCATTGTCGCCGCCGAAGAAGAAGAGGCCGCCCCCGCGCCGAGCGGTCTATTCGGCCGCAATACGATCTTCGCCGCCATCGCCGGATCGAGGGCGCCGATGACCGCCGAAATGGCCGCGCAGCCGGTTCATTTCGATCCGGTTCCTGTTTTTGTCGGGCCGAAGCCCGGGTGGGCCGGCCCGGTGCTGGCCGCGCGCCCGCTCGAAAAAGCCCCCGCCGGCGGAACCCCGTCGATCGCCAGCGCCTACGCCGCCGACAAGCCCTCGGCGGTCGAGGGGGCGGCGCCGGAGAGCGCGCCGGTCGCGCTGCAGAGCGCGGTGCGGCCGTTGAAGCCCGCCAAGGCCGCCGCGGCCGTCAAGACGGCCGCTCACGCCAAGCTCGCCGCAGCCAAGAACAGGGACCGACATGCGCCCGCCGCAACGGCCCGATAGGTCGCCGCGCACGGCCCCCCGCCAGCCGCCTCGGGACGTCACGAACGCGTGAAAAATGCCTTAGTTTAGCCCGCTTATGGTCAAGCGGGCGCCGCAACGGGCAGGCAAAAGACAATCGAGCCGCGATGGTTCGGTTCGATGCTCCGCTCGGTGTTTTTTGCCCCCCAGCCCCCGAGCGGCGATGCGGACCGCATGATTGCCACGCAGGCGAGCGGATCGGCGGGCCCCCTCCCAGCCGATCCGCTTTTTTTTGCCTCGACCGGCGTTCGCCCGCCGACTTGAAACCTCTCCCTTTTGCGGCGATATCAGCGCCGCCGGCGTCCGCCGGGCGGGCCGGCGCGGGATTGCACTTTTCATGAGGCGAACGTGACTGCCGACGTCCCTTCTCAGGCGAGCGACGAAACGAAAACGCAGAGCTTCGCGGCCGACGTTTCGCGACTGCTGCAACTGATGGTCCACTCGGTCTACTCGGACCGCGACATCTTCGTGCGCGAATTGGTCTCCAACGCCGCCGATGCGTGCGAGAAGCTGCGCTACCAAGCGATCGCTAGACCAGAGCTGATCGAGGGCGGCGGGCCGTTCGTCATCGAGATCGCCATCGACGCGGAAGCCAAGACGATTGGCTTCAGCGACAACGGCGTCGGCATGAGCCGCGAGGAACTGGTCGACGCCCTCGGCACCATCGCCCGCTCGGGCACGCGCGCCTTCCTCGACCGGCTCGTCGCCGAGGACGCCGAAAAGGAAGCGGCCAACATCATCGGCCAGTTCGGCATCGGTTTCTATTCGTCCTTCATGGTCGCCGACGATGTCGTGGTCGAGACCCGGCGCGCGGGCGCCGGCGAAGCTTGGCGCTGGTCGTCCGACGGCAAGGGCGCCTTCACGATCTCGCCGCTGCCGCTGGATGAAGCGCCCGCGCGCGGCGCCCGCGTCATCCTGCATCTCAACGACGCTTCCCACGAATATCTCGATTCCGCCCGCCTCGAGCGGATCGTGCGCGAACATTCGGGCGCGGTCGCCGTGCCGATCGATCTCATCGACAAGCCGGGCGCCGAGCCGCGCCGCGTCGCCGACGGCGCGGCGATCTGGGCCAAGCCGAAGAGCGAGGTCACTCCCGAGCAATACGCGGAGTTCTATCGCAGCCTCTCCGGCCAATTCGACGAGCCCGCCTTGACCGCCCACTGGCGCGCCGAGGGACGGCACGAATATTCGGCGCTGGCGTTCGTCCCCGGCTCGCGGCCGTTCGACCTGTTCGACCCCGCGCGCAAGAGCCGCAACAAAGTCTACGTCCGGCGCGTGCTGATCACCCAGGACGCAGACCTGGTGCCGGGCTGGCTGCGCTTCTTCAGGCTCGTCGTCGACTCCAATGACCTGCCGCTCAACGTCTCGCGCGAAATGATCCAGCAGAGCGCCGTCTTCGCCGCGATCCGCAAGGGCGTGACCAACCGCCTGGTGCAGGAGCTGACCAAGCTCGCCGAAAGCGACGCGAAGAAGTTCGCCAAGGTGTGGGAGCAGTTCGGCGCGGTGATCAAGGAGGGCCTCTACGAAGACCCGGAGCGCCGCGACGCGCTGTACAAGCTCGCGCGCTTTTCCACCACTGCGCACCCGAACGGCGACCGTACGCTCGCCGATTATGTCGGGAGCTTAAGAGAGAACCAGACCGCGATCTATTACCTGACCGGCGAGGACGCCAAGCGCCTCGCCGCCAGCCCGCAGCTCGAAGGTTTTCGCGCCCGCGGCGTCGAAGTCCTGCTGCTCGCCGATCCCGTCGATCCGTTCTGGATTTCGAGCGCGGTCGGCTACGAGGGCAAGCCGTTCAAGTCGGTCGCCCAAGGCGTCGCCGACATCAAGGCGATCCCCTTGAAAGAGGGCGCGCCGCCGCCCGCCGAGACTTCCGCCGAGGTCGCGACGCTGATCGCCTTCTTCAAGCAGACGCTGGAGAGCGAGATCGCCGAGGCGCGCGCCTCCGACCGCCTGACCGACAGCCTCGCCTGCCTGGTGGCGCCGGAGTTCGCGCCCGACCGGCAATTGGAAAAGATGCTCGCCGCGCACGGGCGCTTGAGCGAGCGCACCAAGCCGGCGTTCGAAGTCAACGCCAGCCATCCGCTGATCCAGGCGCTGGCCCGCCGTTTCGCCGCCGAGCCGGACAAGGCGCTGGTCGAGGACGCCGCCTGGCTGATCTACGACGAGGCGCGCCTCGCCGAGGGCGAACCGTTGGACGACGCCCCCGCCTTCGCCGCGCGCCTGCGGCGGGTGATGGAGAAGGCGCTGGGGTAGGCGAACCGTAGAGGCGGCCGCCGGCCGCGTCGCCGCCGCCGCAACGAACCCGGGAACCGAACCGCTTCACACGCGCCGCGCTCGCCGAGCGCGGCTACAAGCGCTTGACCGTCAAGCCCGGCGTCAAGCGGCGTCAAGCGGCGTCAAGTTTTGTCAAGGCGCGTCAAGTCTCGTCAAGGATTCCTTTGGGCGAATCGAGAGATATCAAGGGGTTGCGGGGCGTCAAGGGCGGAATCGTCGGTTGCCGGTTTCTCGTTCGGTTCTTGCGTCGCCGACCTTCCCGCGCGCGCGGCCTTCGCGCGACGGACGAGTCGACGACCAAACAGCAGACTACCACGAATTCTGATTATCGGAAAGAAAAAGAACGCGAGCGCCGCAACGACAGCGGACGCCCCGGCTGCCGTCGCCGACCTCGCCGTCGAGGCGACGCCGCCTCGCGCATAAGGATATGGGTCCGGCGACGCCTCACCGTAACGCCCGTAATGGCGTAACAGCGTAATCCGTGTCCCCAGCCCTGCGGCGTCTTGCGGCAAAATGTCGCGAACCGCGAACCGTCGGCAATCGTCGCTCTATCGTCCCGCCATCGCCGCGTTGCCGTCGCCCTGTCGATCCCCAGCGATCCCCAATGGCGTCACGGGCTTAGTTGCCATTGAAGCTGCCCATTGGAATAGCTAAGAAAGTAGTTGTAAGTGCGCCCGGCGACGGCGTTGACAGACGACGTCGCGACGGCTTGCATGTTCCCGTTGCCTAATTCGATGTACCTTATGTAATATGTAAGAACAAGGGGCCCCGGCAAACGCTGCCATGTCGTGTCGATGGGGTAAAGCAAGGACCCGTGGCCAATCTCATTGCCCTGGCGAACCTGCGTGGTTCCGCCAAACAACGCGTACTGCTGACCATCTTTGACAATGGCGCCATTGTCATAAAGCGCCCCGTCGACCTGCCACGGGCCCGAAGAGGATCGAACGTGGACCGTCACGAGATCGGCGTCTTTGCCATTCCAAGGAGAGGGCGCGCCACTTGAAAGGCCTGCGCGAGCATCTGCGCTATTCGCTTCTGGCTTGGGAGAATCGGCATCGTTTCCACGCTCGCCGCCGCCGCACCCGCAAACGGTCATCATTGCAAGGGTTACAACCAGTAGCCTTATGTTGTCGGCGACCTGACCAAAACCCGAGACCTTGCTCATGAATGCCGCCCCCTCTCATATGGGCGCGGCTGCATCAGTCTGTTGCCGGGGATGACGCGCAAAAACCGAGCATTGATTTGTTCAGGTCTTCGCGTCTCTCTCGCTGGTTTCTTGGGGATGCAGCAACGCCTCCGCACGTTCAGTGCGTTTCACCGAAAACCCGTCCCATTTCCAGTCCTAGCATGGCAAAAGCCCGCAGTCCATCGACGTGTCGAAGGATGGACGCGTCGCGAAGGGTGCCGGGACTACGGTCGATGACGGTGATGGGGTCGACGGCGCCCCGAGCGCATCGCGTGCGCCAAGATGGTCGTCGTCACGAACCCCATCCGAAGGCGTTACGCGTCACCGTGACAGGTTACAGGTTACGGCAACAATGCACGTAACGCCCAACCCTGTGATCTCTCTGTGGCGGTCGCCGAGCAGAGGCGAGATTAGCGAAGCTCGCTCTCGCCGCAACGCCGCCATTCGCCGTCGATCTCTTGGAAGAGGCCCTTTTCCGATCGAAATGGGCTGTCAAGGCTCTCGACCGCCGCAAGCGGCGGCCTCGCGCATAAGGTCATGGGCCCGGCTAAGCGCACGGTCGCCGTAACCCTGTCGCCCCCTTCTTCCCCTCCCTTGCCGTCGCAAGCGCGAACCCATACCATCGGCCATGCCCCCCGACGAAATCATCGTCGAAACCCAACGCATCGGCGACATTTTGCGCGTCGCCGCCGTGGACGTCGCCACGGGAACCGAAGTCACCTTCCAGGCCCCTGCCTGGGCCAGCCGCCTGTCGATCCATCGCCTCGCGGCCAATAAGCTGCGTTATGTCATGAGAAAAGGGGCGACATCGAAGGGCTAGCGCGTTTTGCTTTGAGACGTAATCAATGCCGCCCTCCCCGTTGTCATTCCCGCGAAAGCGGGAATCCAGAGGGGAAAGGGCGTGACGGTCGCGAAGTCTGGATTCCCGCTTTCGCGGGAATGACATCGCGGACGATTCCATCTGAATGCATCGTGCGTTAGGAAACGGCCCCCTAGAACTCCTCGCTCGCTTCCTCTCCCTTGGCCTCATGGCGCAGGATCAGCGGGGCCTGGGCGAACGCGAACAGCAGCGTCAGCGGCAGGAAGCCGAAGGTCTTGAACTGCACCCAGAGGTCGGTGGTCTGGGTGCGCCAGACGATCTCGTTGAGCGCGGCCAGCGCCAGGAAGAAGAACGCCCAGCGCCAGGTCAGCTGGCGCCAGCCCTCTTCGGTGACGCGCAGCGCGCCGTCGAACAGGATCTTCAACAGCGGTCGCTTGATGGCGATGCCGACGAACAGCGCGCCGCCGAACAACAGATAGAGCGCGGTCGGCTTGATCTTGATCAGCGTCTCGTCGTGCAGCAGCAGCGTCAGCGAGCCGAA
>Ga0326728_10006495_pt1 | contig 31398 bp, 30 predicted proteins | sample MB3enrmetagenome_FD_207602 | JGI IMG/M metagenome (GOLD analysis project Ga0326728, IMG submission 207602) | Lab enriched peat soil microbial communities from McLean, Ithaca, NY, United States - MB31MN | ecosystem: Environmental > Terrestrial > Soil > Wetlands > Peat | place: USA: New York...
ATTCGAACCACCCGGTCCCCGGCGGCTTCAACGTCGGCGATTCTGTTTTTTGCGGACTCGTCGTCCAGAGCGCTGAAAAGCTCTCTCGCGTGCCTCAGTGATTTTATGACCGCAAGCTGCGCGTTCGTGTTCTCTTTTTGTATATAACGCAGGGACTCCTCAAAGATCGAAGGGTCCCTCAAAATCATCTGTTGCACTTCGAGTAACCGCGCATGTTCTATGAACGCCGCCGGGATGCTTTTCTTTATTGCTTCCAGTTCGGCCTCAGCCTGGGCGACTGCATCCCTGAACCGCGCGCATTCATTTGAGATGGCCTCATTGCCGAAAAGTTTGTAGCGCGGAACGGGAATACGGCCCCGTTCGAGCAGATATGCCTTTCCGATGGCGATTCCCGGCGCAGCCCCGATGCCATTGATGGTCAATGAGGAGTTATTCATCGCTTGTCAGGTCTTTCCGCAAAAAAGGTGTGAGCCCCCAAGTTTTTTCATATTTTTAGTATATTTTTGCGGCGGATGGAAGAGGGGCTTCAGGGTTCGCCGAATTTGGTCTGAAAAAGGGCGGCCAGGGCACTCAGGGCTTCGGCCGCATCGGGGCCTTTCGCAGAGATAAGGATTTTGCTGCCGTGAGGACAAACCAGGGTCATGAGATCGAGAATGCTCTTGCCGTTAACCGTTATATCGCACTTGGTGAAGAGTATTTCGGATTCAAACTGGGTGGCGACTCTGACAATCTGTGCGGCAACCCGCGCATGGATTCCCAGCCTGTTGGCGACTACGAATTCCTGCATCAGAATAGGAATTCCTGCGGCGTGCTGCTCCAAAATGATTTCCCTTCGACTAGAAAAATTTCGGGGGTCTATTAGCATATCAATCCCTTGTAAGTCAACAGTCCGAAAGCACCAAACATCTATATCGGAAAATGAATATTTTTCGTTAGAAACAAAATTCAAAAAACGGATTGGCGAAATGCCGTCCGGTAATTCCGGACGTACCTCATCGAGCGTTGACGGCCCCGCGCCTCTGAGCTTCTCCCCTTGTCCATGAACCTTGCCTCCCCATCTCCTCGCGCAGAACTTCGACCACTTTTTTGGCGGTGGATTTCGAGTAGAGCATTGCCGTATGGCTCAAAGGGTCCGTTTCAATGTAAACCCAGCCGGGGTAGGGCACTCTCAGGGCTTCGGACGGAAGCACCATGTTGTCGACCGGCGAGATGACGGCGACCCCCTTGCATGGAAACCGGGCCGGGCCGGCTTCGAGTTCGGCAAAAAGCTGACCCCGGTAGATCAAACTCGAAGCCAGATTCCCGAGGCCGAAAGCCGCGATCTTGGAGCCCTGGTGCGGACTCCCCAGAGTTATGACCGCTGCGGGAATAGCCGGTCCCCTGGCCCTTTCCGCATAAACCCTGGAAAAAAGACCTCCAAGACTGTGGCCTATCAGGTACACGGGTTGGTTGGGCGCCGCCCGCCTCACATCGGCTATAAAGTCTTCGAACTTTTTGAAGGTTCTTTCGAAAGATGTAAAAAAACTGCCATAGCTCATAACGAAGATATTCTTAAAGCCGGCTTTCCGCAGATGCCTTCTGAAGAGCAGCCATGCACTCGCATTGTGGTAGAGTCCGTGCGTCAGAATTATTATCGGCTGCCCGGCAGAGATGCTCCCTGGTCGCCAAAGGCGACCGATCATGCCGAGAGGGTGTAACACCATGATCAGGAAAACGCTGCCAATAGAGGTGATTATGCCTGAAAGCACCATAGACCTGAGTTTTGAGTTATGATCCGCCAGCCGGGCGCGCCAGGCGTTCTCGCACCAGAAAAAGGAATAGGTGGCAAGCGATGCCCAGGTTGGAATGAGCACCAGGATGCAGATCAGAACTAAAATTGCGCTCATGATCATTCGCCCTTGAAATTTTCCCGCGTTCAAGCTGAATATAGTGGGTCCGGCGAAAATCCACAAGGCCTCCCTCGGGAGGCTTTCCGTGTTCCCATGGTCCAGCCACTATCATCTTTTTGGTAAAACGTGCTATGATGCGGTTGGCAATTGGTTCTCAATCGGACAGAGAGATTGCGGATGTATATTACTTCGTTCATTCACCGTGAGGAGTTGCTTCGAATCGCCGAACGGTGGCTTTGCGGAAGGCCGATGCCTTCGGACGCAACGCTGCTCACGCGGATATTTATCTGCAACGGCTATGTGCTGGGCGAGACACTCGAAACCCTGATAGGACAAATCGTCGGGAAAATTTACGACGGTGAGTTTCGAAGGGTTCGAATCCGGTCCAAGGGGGCATTGAGGGACGCCTTGTGTTACAGCACGAGGCTGAAAGGCCCGCGGATTGAGAGTCTTTTTAGCCGCTATCGCCAGAACCCGGAATACTTCTACTATCAAACCCCTATTAACGGTGTCCTTTGCTTTGACAATGACGGACGGCTCATTGCCACCTACAGGATCAAGCGGCCGAAAAGAATCGCGGAAAAGGCAAACAGGCGCATCGCCAACTGGATCTTCAAAACCGTCAAGAGTAGAGCGCTCGCAATGGCCCTGAGCCGCGCGGAGAGCTCGGGGATTCCTCTTGACAGGCTGATCACTCCCAGGGAACAAATGGACAGGGAATTCATCGAGGCTGAGGATAGCATCGCGGACAGGTTCCGGGAAGGAAGCATCCGGCTGGACCGCCCCTCCATGACAATAAACGACGTGGGAGGGATAAAAATTCTGGGAACCGATGAACAGCTTGCAAAGCTTGAAGAAAGCCTGAGAATCGACCGTTCGATTCGCGTGGGAGACCGGGAGAATTTTCACGGAAGCTACGAAGCCATCAGCCTGATCCTCGATGTCCCGTGGGACGCCGAGGAAGTTTGCCGAAAATACCTGGATACGAGAAGCTGGGAAAAGTATTTGAACCGGGGAATCCCTGAATCCGAGCTGAAAAGGGGGCTTGAACCCTTCTTGGAAAAGGCGGAAGAGCGAATCAGGATCGAATTGATCCTGTCGACTCCGGAAGCCATGGTGGAATCGGAGTTGGGCGACAGCATCCATGAGGAAAGGATAATCTCTCAACGAGACGTCAGGCCTTACAAAGGGTATATCCCGATTAATGTCGAGTTCCTTCTCGAGTACCTGTTTGCCGTGGGATTCAGCCCCACCGCCGAAATAAGGGAGATTCCCATAAAGCTCTGGGGAAGATATTTGCCTGATACGCTTGTGACGTACATACGCGAACTCTTCAATTTCCCTCAACTTGATCTTTTTTATTGAACTCTTTGCCGTCTCGTTCTATTCAGAAAGGCGTCCTGAACGCTCAAAGGGGCTTGGACGCGTCCCTTTGGCGAGTAAAAAGAGTGTGCCTCGGCCGGCTTGGACTCAGCCGGGGCCGAAGTGCATAAGGCGCTCTAATTCAGGCTCGACAAAATCTATTTTTTTTATATGATGTTGGATCAAGGCATGTGAAAGTTCTTTCAATTTAACTCGCGCTTGTTTAACAGAAGCTTCTGCCAAAGGAGTTGAAAATGCCAGAATTCAGTTACCAGGATCCTTTTCCCACGGGGAAAGACGACACAAAGTACAAACTGATCGCCAAAGGTTATGTTTCTGTTGCTAACTTCGACGGCAAGCAGATCCTGAAGGTGGAGCCCGAAGGACTCGAATTTCTTGCCAACCAGGCGATGCGCGACGTTTCTTTTTTGCTTCGCCCCAAACAGCTTCAAAAATGGGCTTCCATTCTCGAAGATCCGGAATCCTCGCCTAATGACCGGGGCGTTGCCGTAGCCCTGCTTCAGAATGCGGAAGTGTCGTCCAAGTTCATCCTGCCTCTTTGCCAGGATACGGGGACCGCCACGATTGTCGCCAAGAAGGGGCAGCAGGTATGGACCGGCGTGAAAGACGAAGAGTTCCTTTCCAAGGGAATCTATAAGACCTATACAGAGGAAAATCTGCGCTACTCGCAAACGGTTGCTCTGAGCATGTATGAGGAAAAGAACACGGGGTGTAACCTACCGGGTCAGATCGATATCTACGCGGTCGAAGGCGAGGAGTACAAGTTCCTGTTCCTGGCCAAAGGCGGCGGTTCGGCCAACAAAAACATGCTCTACCAGGAAACGAAGGCCCTGTTGAACCCGGCGAACCTCGAAAAATTCATGATTGAAAAGATGAAGTATCTAGGTACTGCCGCATGCCCGCCTTACCACGTCGCCTTCGCGGTCGGCGGCACATCGGCCGAGGGTTGCCTCAAGGCCGTGAAGCTTGCGAGCACCGGGTACCTCGATCACCTGCCGACCACGGGGAATGAATGGGGCCGTGCCTTCCGTGATGTGGAACTCGAGGAAAAAATGCTCAAAGCCGCCTCCAAGCTTGGGTTTGGGGCACAGTACGGCGGAAAGTACTTCGCTCTGGACGTAAGAATCGTCAGGCTGCCTCGTCACGGCGCATCGTGTCCGGTGGCAATAGGTGTTTCGTGTTCGGCTGACAGAAATATCAAGGCCAAGATCAACAAGGACGGCATCTGGCTCGAGGAACTCGAGACTCATCCGGACAAATATATACCCTCGAAGTTCCGTGGGAAGCATGAGCACGGGGTTGTGAAGGTTGATCTGAACAAGCCGATGAAAGAAATCCTGGCCGAACTGACGAAGTATCCGGTCAAGACTCAGCTTTCGCTTACCGGAACGATAATCGTGGGCAGGGATATCGCTCATGCCAAGCTCAAGGAAAGAATCGACAAGGGCGAGGGGCTGCCCCAGTACCTGAAAGATCATCCCATTTATTACGCCGGCCCGGCAAAGACCCCCAAGGGCGCGGCTTCCGGCTCGTTCGGCCCGACAACCGCCGGCCGTATGGATTCCTATGTTGACCTGTTCCAGGCCAACGGCGGCTCGCTGGTCATGATTGCCAAGGGCAACCGGACGCAGCAGGTAACGGATGCGTGCAAGAAACACGGTGGCTTCTATCTCGGCTCTATCGGCGGTGCTGCCGCGATTCTCGCCCAGGACAATATAAAGAAGGTCGAATGTCTGGAATACCCTGAACTGGGTATGGAGGCCATCTGGAAGATTGAAGTGCAAGATTTTCCGGCTTTCATCCTCGTGGATGACAAGGGCAACGACTTTTTCGCCCAACTGCCAGGTTGTTGAAAGCGACCGCTAGGATCCATCCGACCGGAGCGCGATTTGAGCGCAATGCCGGGTGGTGATCGCTTGATATGACCCTTCAGAAAAACGGCCGGTCAGTTGTTTCTCAACTGGCCGGTCTTTTTTTAACGGTTTATTGCAACCATTCTTCCACCACGGGATTTTTCAGCACGCCTATTTTCTCGATCTCAACTTCCACAACGTCCCCATGACGGATTCGCCCAACCCCGCTCGGAGTGCCCGTTGCGATAATATCGCCGGGCAGGAGGGTAAAATTTCTTGAAATGAACGCAATAGTCTCGTTTACCGGGAAGATCATCCGGGCCGTGCCGGAATCCTGCACCACCCTGCCGTTCAACCTGCACTGAAGGCGCAGGGCTTGAGGGTCGCCGAGGTCCTCTTGAAGAACTATCCGAGGTCCGATGGGGCCGAACGTGTCCAGAGATTTTCCTCGAAACCATCCCGAACGGTCGCCGGTCTGAAGATTGCGCTGGCTGACGTCGTTAAAGCAGGTGTAGCCCAGGACATAATCCAGGGCATCTTCCGGGGACGTTTTCCTGCATTTTTTCCCGATTATTACCGCCAGCTCGGCTTCATAGTCTGTTCGGAGGTCCTCGAAGCCGTAGTCGAGAAGGAACGCCGGTATTACAATGGGCTCGCCGGGCCCGACGAGCACGTTCGGGGTCTTTGGAAACAGGATCGGTTCCCCGGGTATCTCTTCTGTAAACCCGCGGACCTTAACCGATTGGCTTTCCGCGATATGGCTGTGATAGTTCAGGCCAAGGGCGATTATTTTCGACGGGTTTATCTCGTAAGGCTGCGATTTGCCGAAAACCGGTAAAAGGACCATCTTTGAGTACCTACTCCTTCGGCGGAACTATGGGCATGGCCATCTTTTCATATCCCTGAGGAAGTTCGAAGAGGGAATCTTCGAGAGGACCCAATTTGATGTTCTGGTACTCCATGACGACTTCCGAATCTTCGACCTTGATTGGAAATGGAAATTGGCTGGAAACCCAGAAGTAGGTCTTCTCGCTGTCCTCTACGATTTCATATTTCTTGCACTGCATTCCCGAAACGGTTTCTTCACCCAGAAATTTCGCCTTCTTTTCCTTTTCAGCCGTCCATTCTTCAAAAGTCTTGTCTTCAGACTGATAGGGCATTTCCATGTATGTTTTTTCTTCAGGCGTGATCATCCAGGTAATCTTTATATCCGGCCGGATGATCATGATCTGGGTTTCATCTTCTTCAACGGTTTCCTGCCTTATCTTGTCGCCCTTTACGAAGATCTTGCCCTTCATTGCCTCATCGCCCTTGGGCACTATGACCATATCGGCTGAAAACTCCGCTGCTCTGGCTTGCGCAAGGCCCAGGAACGCCAGAACGGCAACGGACACTGAAAAGACCATGGAAAAAATCAGCATTCTTTTCATTGCATACCTCACCGGAAGTGAATTTGCGGCTCAGACGGGCATTTGTTGCGCCTCGTCCACATTAGATTTTTGGAAACCGCTCGCAGTTTTTAGTACGAGTCAATTGTTTTTGAGAATATATTGTACTCACCAGTGTGTCAATAACTGTGACCGGCCTTGAGTCGGCTGCGCCAATCGGGATTGCGTGACGCGAAAATTGCGCCCCCCCCTGGATTTCGACCATGCTTTCCCTGATCGGCGTTCCATCGGGGATATTCCGTTCACTGTCAAGAATAGCGCCCGCTTGACCGGAATTCAAAGTGACGCCTGAACCTTTCGCATATTTATCCGAGAAGGCCGGAGATACGGTGCTCTTCGCCTATATTCAGCCCAGGGCCGCAAAAACCGGTTTTTCGGGAACTTTCCGAGGCAGACTCAAAATGCGCGTCAACTCACCCCCGGTCGAGGGAGAGGCGAACCGCGAATGCATTGAGTTGCTTTGCAGAGCCCTGGGGGTTTCCAGATCGGAGATCAAACTGCTCAGAGGCGAGAAGTCACGTGAGAAGACCTTTCTTATATCGAGGCCGATTGGGTTCGTAAGTGAAAAATTTAGAGAAGCCGGCCTGGACCCTATCTAGATATTTACATCTTAAATATTTATTTTGTCAAAATTGCATCTTTCTGTTAAAAAGAATGCGAGTAAATTCCAATTGTGTCCATCTGGATACGCAGGATGAGGCGTTGCGGGTTTCCGGCAGCAAAAAAGTCCTTATGAGCGGAACTGATTAAAGCAGGCGAATTTATTTCAGATCCGGTGTTCCATATTGGAAATCCAGCCAAGTTCCCCCAGACCTTATCTTGGAAGAGCCGGATAGGGGTCTCCTATCTGTGATATCCATTAAATCGCTCGATTTAAGTTTTTTCAGTTGTGGGTCTATCTGCTCCAATTTCAAGTAATCTATTGAAGAGCAATGCAGCAGAAAAATGATGCCTCTCCCCAAAATCATTAGGAGACCGCCATGCGAGAAGCCGTAATTGTCAGCGCCGTTCGGACGCCGCTCGGGAGCTTTAATGGCTCGCTCAGTTCCATTGGAGCTGTGAATCTGGGTGGTATCGTTATCGAAGAAGCAGTCAAGCGCGCCGGAATCGGCAAGGATCAGGTGAACGAAGTCATAATGGGTCAGGTGCTTCCCTGCGGTTATGGACAGAATCCTGGCAAACAGGCCGCAATAGCGGCCAATATGCCATGGGAGGTGGAAGCCATAACCGTGAATAAAGTCTGCGGTTCCGGATTGAAGGCCGTCATGCTTGCGGCTCAAGCCGTCCAGGTGGGCGATGCCGATGTCGTGGTCGCAGGCGGCATGGAAAACATGACCATGGCGCCATATTACCTGCCGAAGGCTCGGAGCGGCTATAGAATGGGAGACGGCGCCATCATGGATCACATGGTCCATGACGGCTTATGGGACGTAGTAAACGATTTCCATATGGGTATTTCGAATGAGCTTTGCAGTGAAAGATATGGGGTAACCCGCGAAGATCAGGATCGATATGCGGCGCAGTCTTATGTGAGATCAACGGCATCGATAGCTGCCGGAAGGTTCAAAGATGAGATTGTCCCTGTCAAATTGCCGCCCAGGAAGGGCGAAACGGTAATTTTCAGCCAGGATGAATGCCCGAGGGAAACATCTTATGAGCAGTTGGCAAAGATGAAACCGGCGTTCAAACAAGGGGGAGTCACCACGGCGGGGAATGCTTCGGTGATAAGTGACGGCGCTGCGGCCGCAGTCATAATGTCCAGGGAAAAGGCCTCCGAACTGGGTTGTAACATCATGTGCACGATAGGGGCCCAGGCGTCGAGCGGAATCGACATGAAATATGTCCTGGTGGCCCCGATCTGGGCCATACCCAAATGCCTCGAAAAAGAGGGCATCGGTCTGGATCAGGTCGATCTTTACGAGGTGAATGAAGCCTTCAGCGGATCGACAGTGGCAGTCATAAAAGAGCTGAAGCTGAATACTGCCAATGTAAACGTGAACGGGGGCAGTGTGTCGATGGGGCATCCGATAGGGGCCAGCGGCTGTCGCCTGTTGGTCACATTGGTCCATGAGATGATACGTTCGGACAAGAAAACGGGGCTTGTTACACTGTGTCTTGGCGGAGGCGAGGCTGTTGCAATGGTCGTTAAGAGATAGCATCGGGGAGGAGATTCTAATGGAAATAAAAACTTTTGGAGTTGTCGGCGCCGGCCAGATGGGAAGCGGGATTGCTCAGGTCGCTGCGATGAGCGGTCTTCAAGTGATCATGAACGATATCAAGGATGAATTCGTCGAACGCGGTCTGAAAAATATCACCAAAATACTGACCAAGAACGTTGAAAAAGCAAAGATGACCCAGGAGGATAAAGATGGCATCCTCGGACGGCTCAAAACATCTACCAGCCTAAAAGACATGGCTGCCGCCGATTTTGTCGTCGAGGCCGCGAGCGAAAACGAGTCGATCAAGTTCGGGGTGTTCCGCGAACTGGATACTGTCTGTAAACAGGATGTCATTCTTGCAAGCAATACCTCTTCGATTCCTATCGGGCGGATTGCAGCACAGACCAAAAGACCCGAAAAGGTTATCGGGATGCATTTCATGAATCCCGTTCCCGTGATGAAGCTGGTGGAGGTTATTCGCGGTATAGCAACTTCGGACGAGACATTTCGGATCACCTGGGACCTGTCCGTCAAATTCGGGAAAACACCGGCGCTGGCTAACGATTATCCGGGTTTTATTTCCAACCGCGTACTCATGCCGATGATCAATGAGGCGGTATATGCGCTCTATCACGGGGTTGGGAGCGCCGAGGATATCGATACTGTTATGCGGCTTGGGATGAATCACCCGATGGGTCCTCTGACTCTCGCCGATTTTATAGGTCTGGACACCTGCCTGGCGATTATGGAGGTTTTGTACAACGGGTTTTGCGATTCAAAATACCGGCCGTGCCCTCTTCTTCGCAAGTACGTGGAAGCTGGATGGCTGGGACGAAAAGTCGGGCGCGGATTCTACACATATTGATTGGGCAGGGTGGACAAAATGGATTTTGAGCTGAGCGAAAAGCAAAAAAAAATTCGGGAAACTGCCGCAAAATTTGTCAAAGACGAACTGGAGCCCATAGCAGCCGAACTTGACCGGACCAAGGACCGCGAGATGCTTCTGGCTACCCTGAAAAAGCTTGCGGGACTCGGTTTTATGGGGATTGCAATAGATCCCGAATACGGCGGCACCGGGGCGGAAACCGTCTCCTTTTCCCTGGTTATGACTGAAATAGGCCGGGCATGCGCTTCCACCGCAGTAACGACATCGGTCACCAATATGGTCGCCGAAGTCATCCAGACGGTCGGTACTGAAGAGCTGAGACGGAAATACATACCGCGCCTGTGCAGCGGTGAATATGCAGCGGGCGGGTTCGTGTTGACCGAGGCCGTTGCAGGTTCCGACCCGGCATCGATGCGCACGAGCGCTGTTCTCGAGGGCGACCACTGGGTATTGAACGGCCAGAAGATTTTCATTTCCAGCGCTGAATTCGCGGGTGTTTTCGTCGTCTGGGCCGTAAGCGACAAGGAGGCGAGGAAGGGCAGAGGCATCAGCGCCTTTCTGGTGGAACCTTCATTCCCGGGCTTCCGCGTCGGCCTGGCCGAAAAAAAGCTCGGGCAACTGGCTTCTCCGACTAATGAGGTGATTTTCGATAATTGCCGGGTGCCGAAGGAAAATCTTCTGGGTGTATGTAATGACGGTTTTCGCATTGCGGCCTCCGAGTTGGCCGGCGGCCGGATCGGCATTGGTTCCATGGCCCTCGGCATAGGGCTTTCGGCAATCGATTTCGCCGCGAACTACGCCAAAGAGCGGATGGAATGCGGCCGGCGCATTGCCGATCGCGAAGGTATCCGGTCGGTGATAGCCGAGAACTGCGCGCGGCTCAAAGGCGCTCGTTTGATGCTGTTGCGGGCGGCTTCACTGAAGGACCAGAAGAAGTTTTATGCCAGGGAAGCTTCCATGGCCAAGGTCTATGCTACTGAAACCGCCAACAGGGCCTGCCATGATGCCATGCAGATCGTGGGCGATTATGGGTACACACTCGGATGTCCAACGGAGCGCTATTACAGGGATGCGCGCGTCACTGAAATTTATGAGGGAACCAGCGAGATCCAACGCCTGATTATTGCTCGCGAATTGTTGCGGTGAACCGGGTGGAGTCGCGATAATGTTTCTTACTCAGGCTGTGCCTGGTCCGCAATAAAAACAAAACGCAATTGGAGACATCACGATGCAGTTCGAATTGACAGAAGAGCAGGAACTGGTCAAAGCGAATATGAGAGAGTTCTGTGAGAAGTATGTTGAGCCCGTTGCAAATGAAATCGATTATGAAGCGCGTTTTCCCGCCGAGAACATCAGGAGGCTTGCCGAACAGGACATGCTTGGCATCCCGTATCCCGAAGAATACGGTGGGGCGGGCTCGGACTATTTGACATATGTGATGACCGTCGAGGAGCTTGCCCGAGCCTGTGCCGCCACGGGCTTTCTCGTCGAGACAAATACGTCGCTGGTTTGCTTTTCGTTATATAAATATGGCAGCGAAGATCAAAAGAAGAAGTATCTCGCGCCTCTTTGCAAAGGCGATGCATTAGGCGCATTCGCCCTAGGCGAGCGCGGATTGGCCGGCGACGCCGCAACCACGACCGCCGTTTCCGATGGCGACGGCTACGTGTTAAACGGAGTTAAAACGTTCGTCATGAACGCACCGGTAGCAGGAATTTTCGTCGTGTTCGCCGATGTGGCAAAGTCCGGGGGGGCCGGCGGGCCAAGCGCTTTTATAGTTTCCGCGGACACTCCGGGATTGGAAGTGGGAAAGCCGTTGGATAAAATGGGCGCCCGGGGTGCTCCGAGTTCCGAAGTCGTGCTGAAAGATTGCCGCATACCCAAAGAAAACCTGCTGGGCCAAGAAGGGCAGGGGGCCGTCATAGCGGGGGCGAGTCTCGACAGCGGCAGGATCGGCATAGCCGCCCTGGCCCTCGGTATTGCCCAGGCTGCCCTGGAAGAATCCGTTCGTCATTCGAAGGAAAGGGTCCAGTTCGGCCAGGCGATTTGTAATTTTCAGGCAATTCAATGGATGATCGCCAATATGGGGACGGAAATCGAGGTCTGCAGGTACTTAACTTATTATGCCGCCTGGTGTTATGATCAAGGCCTGCCTTACAGCGAAGAAGCCGCAATAGCTAAACTCATGGCTTCGGAAACCGCGGTGCATCAGTCGGACAGGGCCGTGCAAATTCACGGCGGTATCGGTACCGTGAAGGGACAAAAGGTCGAGCGGCTTTATCGTGACGCCAAGATAACCCAGATTCACGGGGGCACGCCGGAATTTACAAAAATGATCATTGCGGACTGTGTGCTGGGCTAGCCGGCGCCCATCTGCAAATCCCGCTGAAAACAATTTGCGCTTTCGGATGGGCAATTGCTAATCGTTTTTGGAAAGGGGAAAAATGCTCAAGATTTTGACTTGTTTCAAGTGGGTGCTGGACGAGGCGGATATCAAGGTCGACGCCGGCTCTCGCAAGTTGATATTCGACCGTGCCGGCCACAAAATAAGCGCTTACGATCGCAATGCGGTTGAAGAGGCCATGAACCTTCAACAGCAGCATGGCGCCAGCGTGGCCGCGGTGACCGTAGCTCCACCCACGGCCAAGAACTGCTTGAAAGACGTTTTGTCCAGGGGACCGGAAAAGGCGTACTTCATAAACGATCAATCGTTCGCCGATCTTGAACCCGCTCAAACCGGCGATTTGTTGGCGGCGGCGATCCGTGGGAAAATTGAGTTCGATCTGATCATCTGCGGCGAGGGATCGAGTGATCTTTACACGCAGCAGGTCGGACCGATTCTGGCCGAAAACCTCGGCATTTCATGCGCGGCTTTCGTTAACAAGGTGACTTATGTGGAGGCTGAAAACCGCATCATAGTGGATCGCAAACTGGATGACGGCATCGAGACGGTGTCGCTTCCTTTGCCGGCGCTGATAACGGTTTTGCCCGATATCAACACGCCCAGGATACCTTCTTTGAAACAGGTGCTCGGGGCGGCAAAAAAGCCCGTTGATAATATCACCCTGGATAAACTTGGCGAAATCCCCAAGCCGCGCCTGCAGACAACCGGTATTCTGGCTGCGACCATGGAGCGGCGGCGCCTTAAGTTTGGCGCCAAGCCGGAAGACATCGGCGCGCTGATAAACGCTCTTTTGAAAGACGGAGTAATTGCCTGAGGAGATTTTACAAATGCCTGGAATATGGGTTTTTGCGGAAACGCGTGAACAGACTCTGGAACTGCTTAATGCAGGCATGAATTTGGCGAAGGATTTGGGCGGGAAGCTGGTGTCGTTCGCGCTGAGCGATGAACTCGCCCGGGAATATATAAACCACGGCGCGGATGAGGTCCTGCTGCTCCAGCCGCCGGCGCAGGATCAGCCTCTTGAGTCCTGTGTGCCGATTTTGGCGCAGGCGGCCAGGGAAGAGGACCCGGACGTCTTTCTGGTCGGGGCGAGCAGGCGGGGACACGAAATCGGTGTCCGTGTCGCCGCGCGGCTCAACACCGGCCTTTGCAGCGACTGCACCGGTTTCGAGCTGGACCGGGACAAGGGGCTTTTGCAGATGGAACGTTTGCTGTTCGGGGGGCTGGCGGTGCAAAAAGTCGTTTGCAACACCCGTCCTCAAATGGCAAGCATTCCTCCTCGGACTTTCGACCCGGCGCCTTTGATGGAAGGACACGAAGGGAAGGTCCGCAAGTTACCGGTCCCTCCGTCTTCGGCTGTAACGGTGGTCAGCCGGACCGCAAAGGGCCGGGAAGCAGTGGATATAACCGAGGCAAAGATTATCGTGTGCGTTGGTCGTGGTTTCGCGAAAAAGGAAGATATCCAGGTGGCTCGGGATCTGGCCGACGCGCTTGGGGGTGAGGTGGGCTGTTCCAGACCTATCGCCGAAGAACTGCGCTGGCTTCCGGAGGAGGTCTACGTGGGAATATCCGGCAAGAAGGTCAAGCCCGATCTATATGTCGGCGTCGGTGTTTCGGGACAGATACAACATGTGACCGGCATTCGTGACAGCAAGATCATCTTTGCCATCAATCGCGATGAAAACGCCCCCATTTTTGAAGCCGCCGATTACGGAATCGTGGGCGACCTGTACAAGATCGTGCCGTTACTTACCGAAGAGCTGAAAAAAGTGTTGAAGAGTTAGGTGGTGTTTTGTCATGGCTGAGGAAAAGGTAACTGCAATCATAGTGGGCGCCGGTCCCGCCGGCAGCACGGCCGCTTATATTTTGGCCAAAGAAGGCCATGACGTAGTGCTGGTCGAAAGGGGAACGACGCCGGGCTGCAAAAACATGTACGGCGGCCGCATGTATAGTCATGCGCTCAACCGCATTATTCCCGGATTTTGGGAAGAGGCCCCGGTTCAACGACCTATCGCTCGGGAGACCGTTACTTTTTTGAGCGGCGCCCGGAGCGTTTCGATGAGCTGCCAGAACACGGACTGGACTGCCGGCCCGTATCATTCGTTCACACTTCTGAGAGCGGATTTCGATGCCTGGCTTGCGGGAAAGGCTGAAGAGGCCGGTGCATTGCTGGCCTGCGGCATACGCGTTGACGAACTGCTGACGGACGGCGGAAAAGTCATAGGCATCCGGGCGGACGAGGACGAAATGCTGGCCGACGTCGTGATCGCGGCCGACGGGGTAAATTCGATACTGGCCCAAAAGGCCGGCTGGGCCAAAATGTTCAGCCCGCACCAGGTGGCTACGGGTGTAAAGCAGATTATCGAACTTCCGGAGGAAACCATCAGTCGGCGTTTTCAGGTTGCGGACAACGACGGCGCGGCCCAACTGTTCGTCGGCGACTGCTCGAACGGCATGATGGGGGGCGGTTTTCTCTACACGAATAAGAACAGCATATCTCTGGGGCTGGTTATCAACGTGGGGGAACTCCGCCGCTCCCAGGTGAAGCTCCCTGATATAGTCGAGGATTTCAAGAACAATCCTCACATCGCTCCCCTGATCGAAGGCGGAGAGGTTGCTGAATATTCCGCTCATCTCGTCCCCGAAGCCGGTTTGGCTATGATGCCCAGGCTTTACGGGGATGGGATGATCGTGGCGGGTGATGCCGCCGGATTTGTTCTGAATCTGGGTTATACGGTGCGTGGAATGGATTTCGCCATAGCATCCGGCGAAGCTGCCGCAAGGACCGTCATCGAGGCCAGGGAACGTAACGACTTCTCCGAGCGCCAACTTGGCAGATACATGGATTTCCTGAAGCAGGGCTTTGTGCTGAGAGACCTCGAAGCATATCAAAAGATGCCGCAATTCCTGGAAACTGAACGCATGTATAAAGCCTATCCCGAGTTTGTCACGGGCCTTGCCGGCAAGTTGTTCACGGTTGACGGCAGGCCTCATGTCCCTCTGCTCAGGATGGTTATGGATCAAATGAAAGAAAGCGGCATAAGCCTGGTCCAATTGGCTAAGGATGGCTGGAAAGGAACGAGAAGCCTTTGAAAAGACTCACTATCGAACAGCTCTTGGGTGTAGACAAGTTTGCCGTGGACGATGAACATGCCCATATCAAGGTGAACAAGGAGATTTGCTCCGCCTGTAACCCGAAGCCATGCACGTTCGCATGCCCCGCCAGCCTGTTTTGCATAAAGAACGGAGAACTCAGCTTCGATTACGCCGGATGCCTGGAATGCGGGACCTGCCGAGTGGTTTGTCCCAATGCGGGCATTGCTATCGACTGGCAATATCCTCGCGGCGGTTTCGGGGTCCATTACCGTTACGGCTGAAACCCGCCGCCGTGAAGGCACTTCCGGAGGCAGGGGTGATTTCTTGAATCTAGGTTTTACACCTTTAGGTGCAACTCGCTATAAGGGGGCCGGAAGCTCAAAGTTAAATCCACAAATAATTTCTCTCCGGACACTGGTTGCCGCAGCCGCCGAAAAATCCAGCAAGAATCGTTCGCTCAATGGATTCGAAGAGTTGAAGTGTTACTCACGCCTTGATGAAGGCTTAGTCCGGCCCATTTGAGGAAACGCACGATCAAGCCGGAGCCGGCAGGTGCTGCTGCTTCCGGTTCGAAGCCCTGCATCTCCTCTTTTTCACGGGCGATAACGGCCTGGCACTGCCCGAAATCCGACTGGACCCGGACAGACTCGGGCGCATCGGGATGATCGCTGAACCACTGCAAAAATCGGTTGGAAGCTTCCTCGCACCTGTTCATGTAAAAAGAACAGTAAGCAAGGGAAAGAACGCTCTCATCACGAACTTTCTTATCGGGAGAGACGGTGAGCGCCCAAAAAATACAGTGTGCCTCAAGATACCTGCCGGATGTCATCAGGCCTTTGGCTTCCTCGATAAGGGGCGTCGCTCCGATCATTTCGGCGAGGCGCAGTCCAGCCTGTTTCGTGGCGTTGTTTTCAGGCCATGAGAAGAGCGCCTGTCTAAAATACCTCTCCGCATCGTCCTTTCGCCCCACCTTCAAAGAGGCTTCTCCGAGGTACGTAAGGCAGTCCGCATATATGCGGTTGTCCGGATTGTCTTTTAAAAACTGCTCCAACATAGGGAGCAAATCGTCCCACCTCTTCCAAATGTACAGTAAAAACGCCCTGTAAGCCACAGCGTTGTCCAATACCGAGGAAGGCCCGAACTTTCTTATGCATTCATCAAAAAGCTCGAAGGCCCGCAATGTGTCCCCGGACGGTGGAAGTGCTGTCCCACCCGGAAACCCCGGGGCGGCGAGCCCGGATGATCCTTCGGTGATCTCATTCACTTTGCCCGCGGCAAGTTCATATAAGAGGACCGGGTCGTGACTATTTCTCACCGATATTGCCGTAACGATGACTATGGCCATTATAGCGAGCACGATCAAGAACCTGGCGTTCACGCCGATTTTCGAGGACTCGGCCTTCCCGGATGAAATCCCCGCAGGTCCCGTTGTGTCCCCACTCTCCGGGCGATGTAAAATCTGCTTGAAAAAACCGGACCGGATGATTCGGAGCGGCAGGATCCGGAGGATCAACACCAATACGGTGAAAAGCGACAACACTTTTCCCCAAAGATAAACCCCTGAAACGGTGTCGAAACCGAGCACCACCCTGGGGGTCCGGGGCACAAGAAGCATAAAGGCCGGAGATGCCGTGTAAAGTTCGCCCTCTCCTTCGGTTATTTTCCAGTCCGGATGATAAGAAACTTTTATCCAGAGCGGATGGCCCGGTTTTGAGGTATCAATCGAAATCCTGCCGTCGCCAAGATCGGCCCGCGCTCGAATTTCCGAATCGGAGGCTTCGGTTGTTTGCTGAAAAGGTATCTCCGGAATGAGTTCGGGCTTTCCGTCGTAGACTTGCAGGTCCTTCCAGAAATTGCCGGGTGAACCCTGCGAGGCAACCACGAGGGGCACTCTCAATGACGACTTGCGGAACCACTCGAACTGAACTTTTTTCCAGTCTCTTGGAGGTATTCGAAGGGGTTTGAATCTAAGCGGTTCAACATAAGAATCGGCGCTCTGCCTGAGCCGGTAGGTCCTGAATGGCGGAAAAGCCATGGTCGGTTCGTAGGCCTGCGAATAGTCCAGAGCGTTTGCGATATTGTGGGAGACCGCTATGACCTGGCTGACATTGAATAGTCGCAGGTGATCGGCGGCACGGTTCGGATCCGGCCTGGAGTAGTGATACTCCGAGAAATTGCAGGATGGAATTTCGCTAAACTCGGACTGGATGTAGAAGACGAACGGGGAACTGGGACTCGACTGCATGTAAAGTCCCTCCAGGGTCGATCTTCCCGAATAGTAGGGCAGGAGTTCAAAAGCCCTCATCGAGCCGGCGCCGTTTGTTATCGCACTGTTTTCGTAAACTAGCCGGGGGCTGTTTTGATCTCCGCTCAGATATTGATTCAATTGACTGTAAGAGTTCCACAGGGGCTTTGATTCCATGCCGGAATAATTCCACTGTATGCACGAGTCGAGGGCTGTCAGCCTGGTCAGAGAAAGTGCGACAATAGCGGCGAAAAATCCCGCGCGCCACAGGTTTGGACGTGGAAGACGAGATAAGAAGTTGCCCCATCCAACGGCCCCCAGCAGCGCCGCCGTTACATGGGCAAACGGCAGAAAGCGGGCGTCGGCGAGTCCGGCGTAAGGCGCCAGGCAGAAGGCCAGCAGCGCGACCCCCGATTGCCAGAACAGGTAAAATTCCGGACCGCCGATAGAATCTTTGAAGATGGCGGCAAATCCGGTGTTTCGCCGAAAAGAGTTTCTAATGCCCGAAAATGCCGTCAACAGGATGCCGGCAATGGAAGGCCATAGAAGCGGCGGTGCTATCTCGGCCCAGCGTGTGAAATGCCAGGAGTACGCATACGGGGAATTCCAGGATATGCGCCAGAGAAGAGGCAACAGCCAGAACGCGGCGAGTCCGAAAGCAGCGGCATGAAGCTTTACCAGGAAGCGCAGGTTCCCGCCGCGCGCCAGGAAATAGGATGTCCCCATTGCGGCCTGAAGAACGGAATAGCCGTGGCTCAAGGCGATCAGGGATTCAAGGACGGAACTGCCCCACGGGGGTTTGCCGCTTGCGATGTCCGCATATATTTTCCCAATGAAAATTACATAGATGATGAGCGAAATGCCGTAGGCGAATTCTCCTGCAAGGGTGCTGAGGATGTTTCCTCCCCACATTGAATTTTCGGTCATAAAAAGAAAAGGCAGCGACAGGACAGCGCCGATCGCCGCCGTATCCTGCCGGTACCCAAGGCGCCGCAGGCACAGATAGGCGGCGGCGGGCAAAGGGATAATTGCCGCCAGGGTAACAAGTTTGAAGGCGATCTTGAGGGAAACGGCCAGGGAGACAATCGCCATCATGGCGAACGGCAGGGGAAAATACTGGAGAAAGAGCGGAAAACCGCCAAAGGCGCCGTGGATCCAGACAACCGGCGAAAAGAAAGCCCGAAGGCCTCTACTCATCGCGACAGCCGAGATGAAGTGAGACGGGGTGTCGCCCCCCGCGCAAAGAGTCGATTGAAAAATAAGAGATCCCGGGAAAAGAAGAATCAGGAGGGCTTCAGAGATCAATAAGATCAGGATTGGGAGTTTGAATTTTTGAATTACACTCATCGGGGGCTCCACGAACGGTAGAGCGTCATGGATCGCGCTCGTGGGCGCCAAGTATAAAAGCCTGTCCGCGGCGTGTCAAATCCGGGGCGATTTCCGGAGAACAACCTAGTGGATTTGTAAAGATTTTCCTTCCTCCAGGAGCTCAAGATTTACACCTGAGATAAGAGCCAGTTCGGCTATGATTTTTGACCTGAATGGTGGCTTAAGGTGAGAAATATAGATCTTTTCCGGCATGCTCGGCATTTTGCGGAGTTCCGCTTCGAGGAGCGCCGGTGAAAGATGGCCGGTGGTCAAAGCGAATGGGCTCAGCTCGTTTGGAAATGAAACCTCTACGAAAAGGGCCTTTACATTTCGGCCCCTGGTCTTTTTCCATATCGCCTCGGTGGGGCCGGTATCGCCGGTATAGAGCAAAGATGCGCCTGAAGTGTGCTCGACGAAAAATCCATAAGCCGGGACCGAGTGATCGACTCTTGTGCAATGGATTTTATAGTCGCCTATTACGACCGGTTTGCGTGTCGAGATAACCTGGTAGCGCATCAAGGGATTTTGAGCGTCAGGAATTTTGGTAAAATCGGGCCAAATCCTGTTGTTAAAAATGTGCTTCCTGAGATCCGAGATCACGGGTCTGCCGCTGAGAATGATGATCCGGCATGTCGGGTTCACGGCGTTGAGGTTATCGAGCAGGAAGGGTATGCCTTTTAAATGGTCAAAATGGGCATGAGTGAGAAACACGTGAGTAATGCGGCATTGCGCCATCTCGTCCAGGGTAAGCGAAACGGTCCCCGCGTCGAGCAGCAGGAAATTATCGATAAGAAAAGCGGGGGGATTAAGCCCGAGGGCTTCGGAACCTGCGGATCCAAAAATGCTGACTTCCATATGTCCCTTCACAAAGAAGAAAATTATCCGGCAAAGGTGTTGGATTCTAAAGCGTTTTCTAAATATTACAATGAAGAAAATCTATGCGCCCGATTTAATGCCGCTGCACTGCGGAAAATGCGCGAAGCGGCGCACGCGGGGAATTCCGCGAAACTCCGGGACGGGCCACGTGCGATGGGAGGTGGGATCAGTGAATCGGGTAATTGAAAAAGTTTCCCGCTCTTTCGACGGCGCTACAGAAACGGGCGCAGGTGCTGGGCAATCTGGTCCCTCGGAAGGGCTCCGACAAGCCGGTTAACAAGCTGGCCTTTATTGAACAGCAGCATTGTCGGGACGCTCATTACCTGGTACTGCGAGGCCAGACCGGGGCTCTTATCCATGTCGACTTTTATGAATTTAACGCTGCCCCGGTACTGCAGGGCGAGTTCGTCTATGACCGGCATCAGCCGCATGCAGTGGCCGCACCATGGCGCCCAGAAAAGCGCCAGCACGGGTCCGGGAAACCTGATCTCAGCCCCGAATGTGCCTTCGTCCGCCGCAACCGCGCGTTCCGGATACCCGGCGGTAACCTGAAGAGGGGCGCGGCATTTCCCGCAAACCGCCTTTTCCTTTGCCCTTGACCGCGGAATGCGATTTTTTGTGCCGCACTGGCTGCATCGGACTATAAAACTGTCTTGAACCATTGATCTGAGGACTCCATTTAACTTAAAATAAACACTTGGATCTGGTGGAGATGACCAACGAATAATCATGATGCTTTTTGCGTGCAAGCGACTGCACGGATCTGACCGCTCAAGCCCGTTTATTCTTCCTCCCTCCATGGATGTCGCGCCCGAATAGTCGCCGGATTTCCTCCAGGTGTTTCATCCGTCTAATTTTTCACAGAGTGGGGAGTTTGCAGTGGCTCGCATTGACGATTACAAAGAATCATTCCGTTTGGCTGCAGTGGAACTAAAGAAGAGGGATGCCGCCGCGCTTGCCAGGGCAGGAGGCTCCGAGTTTTCATTGGAGAAGGGCTTGATAGTTCCTTTTCTGGGTGAAAGCTATGCAGTTGAACTCCGTCCTGAACCTGGTATTCGCAAATGCAATTCAAACGAAGAAGTTCCGCTTACCGACAAGATCCTGATCGCCCACTATCTGCTTGGCGCTTCCGGGAAAAAATGCACTGGCAGGCTCATCACATTTCGCCAGATTCCGGACGGTCATTTTTACTTTGAAGCATTCCAGAAGCGTGCTAGAGACCCCTTTGTAAACTTCTTCGGCGGTAACGGGCATCTTTTTGTAAAATGCGCGGCCTCGATAGGCGCCTCGCCGGTGGAAAACGGGGATTTCGGAATGGAATTCATCGTCTTCCCCCATGTCTGCGTTCAGCTTGTTCTTTGGAACGGGGATGACGAGTTTCCTCCTGACGGCACAATTCTCTTCGATGAAAGTATCCGGTTGCATCTTTCTGCCGAAGATATTGCGGTGATGAGCGGGAACCTGATTTATCGGCTTATAGGCTTGGGGAGAAAATTGCAGCCGGAGTCCTGATTCGCGTTGGAGGACTGTTTTGAAAATTGCCGTGACTGGAAAAGGCGGAGTCGGGAAGACCACCTTGAGCGCTTTTCTCGCCAAGTGGTTTGCAGGGAAGGGCAGACGCGTCCTCGCAATCGATGCGGACCCGGATGCCAACCTGGGATACGCCCTGGGGATGAAAAACGCATCGGAAATCGTACCTATCTCGCAGATGCGGGAACTGGTGGCCGAGCGGACCGAATCCGTGCCTGGCGCCTACGGCGGCTTTTTCAAGCTGAATCCGAAAGTTGACGATCTGCCCGAAAAGCTTTCCGTCTCCCAGGGGGAAAACATTCGATTGATGGTGATGGGCGGAGTCAAAAAAGGCGGAACGGGCTGCGTCTGTCCCGAGAGCATTCTTCTCAAGAACCTTGTCCAGCACCTGATACTGCGGCGTGATGAAGTGGTCATAATGGATATGGAAGCCGGGATCGAACACCTTGGCCGGGGCACGTCGAAATTCGTGGACTGGCTGATCACCGTGGTGGAACCGGGCCGGCGAAGCATCGACACGGCCTCGCGCATACGTCGACTTGGCAATGACATTGGACTGACAAAGATCGGCCTGGTTGGAAACAAGATTAGAAATGAGAAGGACCGCTCCTTTTTGATGAAATCCCTGAGCGGCCAATTGATTCTCGGTTTCATTCCTTATGATGACCTTATTATCGAGGCGGATCTGAAGGCTGAGTTTGCGGACGAGGTCGGCGGCCAAACGAGGGCCGCTCTCGAAGAAATCGTCAAAAATCTGTTGGAGGCAACCGGAGCAGCCGGCGCGGAAAAGGGCGATCCGTCATGATAGATGTCCAGAACCGGTCGGATCACAGAAATATCAGTATCGATAAGGTCGGCGTAAAGGATATCCGCTATCCGGTCACTGTTATGGACAAAGCCAACGGGGTCCAGCACACGGTGGCCTCCGTGAATATGTATGTCGATGTGCCGCGGGAATTCAAGGGCACTCACATGAGCCGCTTCATTGAAATCCTAAACGAATTCCATGGCCATCTGGATATAAGAGAGTTCTCCACTATCCTGGGCGCCCTTAAGGAGCGCCTCCAGGCCGAATCCGCCCACATGGAGATAAGCTTTCCCTATTTCATTCGGAAGCTCTCGCCTGTTACGGAAAGCGCCGGACTGATGGAATACCGCTGCCGCATAGCCTGCACCCTGGAGAGGGTGAAGGGCTATGACCTGGTGCTCGAAGTAAATGTTCCAATAACAACCGTTTGCCCGTGTTCCAAGGAAATCAGCAAACACGGAGCGCACAACCAGAGGGGCGCCGTACGCCTTGCCGTTCGTTTCAAGCGCTTCGTCTGGATCGAGGACCTGATCGATCTGGTGGAAAGCGCCGCATCCTGCGATGTCTATTCGGTCCTCAAACGTCCGGATGAAAAATATGTAACGGAATATGCCTATGAGAATCCCAAGTTCGTGGAAGACGTCGTTCGGGATATAGCGCGCGGATTGGAAGGTGATCCCAACATCGGATGGTTTCTGGTGGAAGTCGAAAATTTCGAATCGATTCACAACCACAGCGCCTATGCTTTTATTGAAAGCAAAAAGTGAGGTTCCAACCGGTTCCGCGTTACGGCCGCTTTGACCCTGTCTTTGTGGGATCAAGATCGAGACATCCCTTTTTTGCCTCCAGGTTCTAACCCCCTTTTGGAGAAATCGCGTGAGCGAACTCAAATTATTCGAGCAGATATGCCTGGCGATGGCCGATCCCGGCTTTTACCCTCACCGGGTCTCGACACTGGAAAGAGTGGACACGCACATATCCACGGTGTTTCTGACCGGAGATTTTGTCTACAAATTGAAAAAACCCGTGGATTTCGGTTTTCTCGACTACACCGGGCTCGAGACCAGGAGGCGGATGTGCGAACTCGAAGTCAGCCTCAACCAGCGCCTGTCCCATGACGTATACCTTGGTGTGGTCCCGATAAGCCGGGCCGGAAGCGCCGCCTATCGTTTCGGGGACGGCGGTGAGGTGCTCGAATATGCCGTAAAGATGAGACAGCTTCCCGATGAGTTCTGCCTTGCGAATCTGATAGCGGATGGGAAAGTCGGACAGGATGAAATGCTGTGCCTGGGCAGGCTGCTTGCGGGGTTTTATGCTGGGACGGAACGCGACTCCCGGATCGACTGCTACGGCGGTCGTGAAGTCTTAAAGTTTAATACCGAGGAAAATTTCCGGCAATTGGGGCCCTTCGTTGGAAAGCTGCTGAGAAAAGACCGGTTTGATTTCGTTATGGAGGCGAGCCGCGGGTTTTTCAAAGACTCTGAAAGCGTTTTCCAGCGCAGGATTGCTGATGGGCGAACCTGCGATGGTCATGGAGACTTGAGAGCGGAGCACATTTACTTTCTCGAACGTATACAGATAATCGATTGCATAGAGTTCAACGAGCGTTTCCGGTACGGGGATGCCGCTATCGACCTCGCATTTCTTCATATGGATGTCGAGCGGCTCGGGAGATCCGATTTGAGCCTCTCGGTATTGAACGGCTACATGGAATCCAGCCGTGATTACGGGATATACGCGATGCTGGATTTTTACTCGTGCTATCGCGCCATAGTGAAGATGAAGATATCATGCCTGAGCGCTACCGAACTTGAGGAAGGTGCGAGGAAGAGGGTTATGGAGGAACGCGCCGGCAACTATCTGGATCTTGCCTTCCGGTACGCGGTCCAGTTTGCCAGGCCTACGCTCTGGGTTTTTTGCGGATTGCCCGCGACCGGGAAATCGACATATGCGGTCAGGCTCCGGGAAATATTCGACATAACCCTTATCAGGTCGGACCACGTGCGAAAGGAGCTTCCGGAATACCATGCGCACCGAGGGCCGGCATCCTTCGGAACGGGAGTGTACAGGCTCGATTTGCGGGGGCTGGTCTACGGCCGGCTGCTGTTAATGGCCCAGGAGGAGCTGAAAGACGGGCGCTCGGTGATTCTGGATGCCACTTTTTCGAAGCAAAAATGGCGCGAAGAAACGATGAGACTGGCCCGGGACCTGGACGTTAACATTTTGTTCGTCGAATGCGCCTGTTCTCATGCCGTTATGTTGGATAGACTCGGACGTCGCCTCGATCCCGGTTATGATGGCATGTCGGATGCCGGACCTGAACACCTGCCGGGATTCTTAGCTGAATTCGAAGATTTGCATGAACTCAGCGCGGACCTGCACATAAAGGTCGATACGGAAAAAGATATAGACGCCAACCTCAGAGATATTCTCAGCAGCGCCTATGCGAAAAAACGCGCACAAGTCGAGCAAGTGATCGAGCAGCTCTAAATCGAAGCCGCATGGCGCTTACACTATTTACTTGTCCATCGCAACCTCTACCAGCCTCCCCGCTCCTCGCTCCCCGCTTCTTCCCCCACCCACCTGCTTCTCCATTGCAAGCTCGATCAACCTGTCCAAAAGCTGGGAAAATCCTATCCCCGCCTTTGCCGCCGCCTGGGGAAAAAGGCTCGTGGCCGTCATGCCGGGTATCGTGTTTGTCTCCAAAAGGTAAAACTCGTTACCGGAAAGAATCATATCGGTTCGGCTGTAGCCTCTGCAATAAAGGGCGCCGTGAGCGAGCCTGGCGTATTGCTGGGCTTTTTCGGTAAGCTCCGGTGAAATTCGGGCGGGGCAGATTTCCTTTGTGGCTCCGGGCGTGTATTTGGCCTCGTAATCGAAGAATTCGTAGCGCTCATCCGGACAGATCTCAACCAGGGGAAGGGCCAGCAGATCGTCGTTGCCAAGAACTCCGGCGGTGATCTCGGTCCCGCGTATATACTTTTCCACCAGACAGCGCCTGTCGAATTGCCATGCGTTTTCGAACGCGGTCAAAAGGTCCTTGGCCTCCCTCACGATGGTCAGGCCGATACTGGAGCCCTCGTGTTCGGGTTTTATCACCACCGGCAACCCCAGGTTTTCGATAACGGACGAGATTGCGGGTGGCTTTGAACTATCGGCTACCATCGCGGGAGAGGTCGGCAATCCTGCCTGAACATAGAGCTGCTTGCTAAGGATTTTGTTCATTGCAATTGCGCTTCCAAGCACGCCGCTGCCCTGGTAGGGTATTCCCAGAGAATCCAGCAGGCCCTGGATGGTTCCGTCTTCGCCCATCCGCCCGTGCAGAATTATGAGGGCGACATCGATCTTTTCGGCCTGGGCGGCAAGCAGGGGCAGGTCTGCGGCCGGATCGTACCTCAAGACATCGTAGCGTGATCCATCGAGCGCACGGAAAACCTGTTGGCCGCTTTCCAAAGAAATCTTGCGTTCCTCGGACTGTCCGCCGGCCAGCAAGGCGACTGTCAGCTTTTTGCTTTCCATGATCCGGATCACGCTCCTTTGAGAGGATCTATTGTGATCCCCATAATTTCCTCGCCTTTCGGCGCAATGCTCAGGTGAGAAAAAATGGTCCGTTCGAGCTCGATGTAAAGATTGAGCTTCCTGCGCAGGAATTGCTCGTTGGCCGGGGATTTTGCATAACGGGCGATAAGGTCCTGATAGCGTTCCTCGATCGAGACCACCTGGTCGTGCCGGACTCTTTTATCCGAGTAGTTCACGAGCAAAGATTCCGTGATCGGCCCTGCAACCTGGGATGCATCGAGAGATATATGCTGCCGCACGATGTCGGCAATGGCCGGGGCAACCACCCCGTCGAGCATCTGGGCCCCTCTCACGGCGTGGTCCTCCCCTGTCCCTATGCTTGAAATCTTGCCTATGTCATGCAAAAGGGCCGCCGCCTCCACCAGCCCCGGGTCGAGCCTGGACCCGTTGTTGTTAAGGTGACCGGCCAGGAAAAGAGCTACTTCGGTAACCAGAAGGCTGTGCCTCCGAATGTGTTCGGGCATATCAAACCGCTGGAGCAATTCGAGGCATTCAGCTCGGGACGCATTCGCCATCTCGACTGTTGAGTTCCTCCCGTGCGTAACAAAACATTTGCAACAAATAACCTTGCTCAGAAAAGCGAGAAGGCTTTCAAGCGCTTCCTTCCTTTCTGTAGTATTTGACCCAGGGCTGGCGTTCGGTTTTCCTGAGGTCGATAAGAGCCACTTGAAGCGCCCGGACGGCGAGTTCAGCGCAATGTGTCTCGGCCTTGGGCAATGTTTCGAGATAATCGGAAATATGTTGGGGTGAAATGCGCCAGGCTTCGTCAACCGGTTTGCCTTCGACCATGCGAACGACCGTATTTGCGCAGGCCACGGTATACACGCAGCCCTCCGTATAGAAATATGCGGAACCGATCCGGCCGTTGCGCGCCGTAAGAAACATCTCCAGGGTATCGCCGCACTCGCGGCTGGACTTTCCATACCCGTCCGGATGCTGTATTCTGCCACACCTGTTTGTCTCCAGGGCCATAGTGAGAAAACTGACGGAATGTTGTCGCCAGAAAGCGAGAGTTTTTTGATCCATGTATTGTCTCCGAAAGAAAAGACTTGTTTTGCCTTAATTGTACAATAATTAGCCCGGTTTTCAGGCGTTGACAAGCTTCAAGACAACAAGCCCCAGGATGTTGGCGTAGATTCCGGCAAGAATATCGTCGGCCATTACCCCGGCCCCTCCAGGCAGCTTCCGGTCAATTAAACGGATCGGCCACGGCTTCCAGATATCGAAGAGCCGAAAGAGCAAGAAACCGGTGAAAATAGAAACGAAGCTGACCGGGTGTCCTATCATTGCGATAAGATATCCGCATAATTCATCGATTACTATTTCGGCTGGGTCCGCTCTGCCCAGTTCCCTTTCCGTTTTTTCGGATGCATACCACCCGATGGCGGAGATGACGATGGACAGGACCATCTGAACCTGCCATGAAAAACGGCCTGCAAGGAGAAAACAGGGTATGCCGGCAACCAGGGTCGCCACTGTGCCGCTCCCCGCGGGCGCCTTACCAAGCCAAAAAAGAGAGGCAATACGGAAACTTATCGATGGGCCTGATTTCATTTAATTAGAAACGGGGTAACTCGATTCCCCGCTTTCGTCAGGTTTGGCGTCGACTTCGATAACTTGCAGGCCGATCTTTCCAGCGCACTTCCCAAGGATCTCGAAAAGCCGGTTGGCCTGGATTTTCCGCTTCGGTTTGGCGGGGCTTAGGCTCAGGGCATATATCCCGCAAATGTGAATCACTATGGAAAACCTGGGTGGTCTGTATTCGAAGAACGCGAAATCGTCGCCTTCGCAGTAAGAAAATTCGAGGTAGACGGAGTTGCCCTTGTCGGTTGTGAAAAATCCCTGTCCTTCCTTCACAAAGGGCATTGCCGGGGCCGCCCCCAGCGTTTGCTGAGATTCGGCGGCAATGTCGAGTTCCAGGGAGGTCGGGTCCGCACGGCGCCCGGCCTTGAACCGGTATTGGGCAAAAAAGCGCAGGGATTCCAGGACGGGCGGCTTTATCCACACTCCGAAGCTTTCCGCAACGTCCGGATAAATCCTGAGTATATCCTCGAAATCGGCCCGAAGTCCGGGTGGGAGCTGAAGCATCAATTCATGAAAATTGGACAGGAGTGGCTCCATAACAGATTGTACGGTCTGCGCGGGGACCTTGCCAAGAAGCATCTGGGTTCTAAAGCTCGAGAAAAGGACGTTCGGAAACTTCTCGAATAATTCGTCAGCGCTCACTTTGCTCTCCGGAAAAACATATTCGAAAACTATTTACAAAACAGAGTCATGATCTGCATCAACACGCATCTTCTGTGATCGCTCAGAAGGCACCGGTTTGCGTGTTCAGTCCTGTTTTCAAGATTGAACTGACGTTTCAGTTTTTGAAGAAACCCTTTTCGATCCTCACCCTGCAGCCAGCCAAAAAGTGTTCGTTCCCACTTTCCGTCTTCATATCCAGGCATCCTGGATTCTTCGTTGATTATAGTTCCATCGATCGTGCGATCAAGTAAGTCCCTGAATTTGTTTTTGAAGTATTCAACCCCCTTCAGGCACACCAGGTGCTCCGATAAAACGATGTCGATCGCCAGATAAATATACCAGACCATGGACCTGAAGCGCATCGTCCTGTCCTGGTCCGGGTGCGCGTCCGCTTTACGACCGGAGAAGAGATGAAGATAGCAGATCACATCTCGTGTATCCGCGGCCGGCTTGGCCTTGCGGAAAAGACATCGCACGAGGATTCTGAGCGCTTCGCTTTGATGAGGGATCGTAATATCGTCGAATTCCGCACCGGGGCTGACTCCATAAGAGTCTTCCAGAATCACCCGGACGGTTTCCTCCTCCCGGAAGATGGTGAAATGTTCCGGCTGAATTCCGCTTGCGGAGCGCTCAAGCGCATAACGGAGCAGGAAAAGGCGCGCTGCATCCCGTCCGTCCCCGCCCTTGGCAAGGCCCTGCTCGGTCAGTGACGGAAGCTGTGCTTCCAGAATGTTTCTGTCGTCTTTGAGAACCCGGGCAAGCGGCGCGAAGGCAGGAATAGCCGACCATACATGAATGTGATTGTCGAGTACCGTATCTACCCGGTTTTTCCGGTCGCTCATAAACATTCTCGACTCGTCTTCCCGGGACAGGGAGAAGCTATGAAGTGTCCAAAGCGAAAAAAATGCTGCGCCGGAACTGAATTAAACCTCGGCCCAATTTTCACCGCCGCGTCTTTTCAAGGAACGGCCCTCAGGCAATGGCTCATCCTTGATCCGGATCGTTTAGTGCGCGGTTGATGAGGTCGGTGAGCCGGTACAGATCGTCGCGGGATATGGTTGAGAAGTTGGGCGCCTTCGCGGCGGCTCCATCCGCCGCGTCCGTGCGGTCGCTCAGAAGCACGAAGGCGGTCCCTGGCGAAATCTGCTCTGCGATTTGGTATAAAGACAGCTCGTCTGCGCCTGCATCGGCCGTTTCGGCCCGTTCATCGGCCACGATGAAGCTGAATTTTTTATTGACCAGAGCGGACACATACTCCTCCGGTGTCCTTACGAGCTTGGCCTCGAAATTGACCCCCGATTCGGCAAGTTCATGAACCAGCCGCTCGGCGTCCCCCGGGTCGGTCCAAAAATAAAGAATCGGAATCTTGTCACTCATGGGATGAATAAAGTTCCACCGATAGTTTCGAATCGATGCAGCGAGACCAAAGATAAACGAAAGGGCTAAAAATTTACACTCTTTTATGCATTGGTCAACGGCCCGGACTCTCACTTTTTAGATCGGGGCGGTCGATAGCCTCCGCGGCCGGTTTATAGAATTGTTCGAGGCCCAGGGCTTCCGCCACCAGCCTGAAGGTGACAAAACCTCCGTACATGTTCAACCCGTTCATCAACGCGGGTACTTTTCGGCAGGCGTTTTCCACTCCAAGATCCGCGAGCTGGAGACCGTATTTTCCCGTGCGATTGTTGAGGGCGAAAGTTGAGGTCCGGGCGTAGGCGCCGGGCATGTTGGCGACGCAATAATGGATCACGTTATCAACCGTATATATGGGATCGCTGTGAGTCGTGGGACGGGATGTTTCGGAGCATCCTCCCTGGTCTATGGCAACGTCCACGATAACGGACCCCGGTTTCATTATGCGAAGGTGCTCCCGCTTGATTATCTTGGGGGCTTTTGCGCCGGGAACCAGGACGGCCCCGACAACGATGTCCGCCTCCCTGAGGCCTTTTTCAAGCGTGTAGGCGTCTGCGAAGATCGGAGAGACGTTTGCAGGCATAACGTTACCGAGATGTTCGAGGGTATCCAGGTTCAAATCGAGCAAAGTCACCCTGGCGCCGAGCCCCGCGGCCACTTTGGCCGCATTGCTCCCCACCGTGCCGCCCCCGATTATGAGTACGCTGGCCGGCGAAACTCCCGGAACACCCGTCGGCAAAATCCCCCTGCCTCCATACATTTTGCCGATAAAGAAGGCGCCCATCAGTGGGGCCATTCTCCCTGCGACCTCGCTCATCGGTTTGAGCAGGGGCAGTGAGCCGTCCGGTTTTTGGACCGTCTCGTATGCAAGGGCCGTTATCCTCTTTTGCAGGCATGCGAGGGTAAGATGCTCGTTGGCCGCGAAATGGAAGTATGTGTAAATTACCTGGCCCGGTTGCATGAAATCATATTCCACGGCGAGGGGCTCTTTAACCTTTACGATCATCTCCGAAGCCTCCCACACCTCGCGGGCCGTGGAGAAAAGGTGCGCCCCAGCCTGCTTATATTGCTCGTCGGGCAGCGCGGACCCCTCACCGGCGGATTCTTGCACAAATACCTGGTGCCCTCTGTCAACGTAGGCCTTGACCGCAGCAGGAATAAGTCCGACCCGGAATTCGTGGTCCATGATTTCTTTCGGACAGCCGATTTTCATCGAAAACCTCCTCGTAAAGCAGACTTGTATGAGCCAATGGAAAAACCCACCCGGTAGCGCATGCGCCCGGGCAGGTAGTTCGAGCTGCGCGAAAGGCCCGCCGCCACGCGAGTCCGTCAGATGCGTTGGCATGAGCGGGAGACGTTCGGGGCCTTCCCCTTGAACGATGTTATCAACCCGGACATTGGTCTTATTATATCCTGAATTGAACGATTCTTCCCATGCAAAGCCCGGTTGCCGTTCGTGCTAGATCATGAATTCGGATGAGCGGGAAGGCCCGCCGGGCGCTGACCTTTTTCCTCGGCATGACGATGATTTTCACTTTTAATCGTTCAGTTCACGCATATATCTTCATACTCTTAATCGTTCAGTTCACGTCTATATCTTTATCGGTTAAAGTAGTCGCACAGTAAATGGAAGAAATGATTGAACATGAATTCGAAATCAGGGGGGCGAAGGGCTGTAAGCGCTTAATTAAGCAGGTAGGTCAGAATTTATTAAAAACCTGCATGCGCCTATCATCGTCACCCCGATGAAAGATGCTGTGTTACAATTAATAGCCGGTTTGGAAAATCCCACTCACGAGGTCAAAGAACGTGCCTGAGAGCCCGTCATGCCGACGAAAGTCGGCATCCAGCGCACTGATTCCCACTTTCCTGACACTTCCTCGCACTTTCTGCCTTTGCGACACAGCCTCGAAAGAGACTGTGTCGCAAAGGCGAGATATTGCGCATTTTCCACCCTTTTTTCTAAAGGGGATACGGGGAGCAAGGCTCCATAAGGGCTCAGTTAAGCCGATTGCATCCTTCTTGTGGTGAGCAGATGGGATGGAGGGGGCAGGGAGGATGCCGATTTCTCCCCCCTTTTCTAAGGTTCTTCACGGAAATGAGTACCCAGGGATGGGTTTTTGCCCCGAAGGGGCTGCCTATAACAGCCCAGGGTAAGCGGAGCGCCACCCTGGGGTTGTAATGCCGACAAGAACCAGTCCTTACCCTGTAGGG
>Ga0326728_10006496_pt1 | contig 31386 bp, 31 predicted proteins | sample MB3enrmetagenome_FD_207602 | JGI IMG/M metagenome (GOLD analysis project Ga0326728, IMG submission 207602) | Lab enriched peat soil microbial communities from McLean, Ithaca, NY, United States - MB31MN | ecosystem: Environmental > Terrestrial > Soil > Wetlands > Peat | place: USA: New York...
GTCCGGACTCATCTGAAATGATCTTTGATGCCGGAAGGCGTTGAGCACACCCTAATGGTGATACGATTCCTATCGGAAAAGGGCACCTGAAATGATCTTTGATGCCGGAAGGCGTTGAGCACACCGTAACCTGATCGATCGAGATAAAGTTTTGCACCTGAAATGATCTTTGATGCCGGAAGGCGTTGAGCACAGAGCTTACCGAAGATGCGAAGACGGAACGCTGGACTGAAATGATCTTTGATGCCGGAAGGCGTTGAGCACTATAGATCCCATCCAGGATTCTCTGCCCTTAACGTACTGAAATGATCTTTGATGCCGGAAGGCGTTGAGCACGCGAGCCCGCGCATCAATCGAGGTCCTTCGCTTCCCTGAAATGATCTTTGATGCCGGAAGGCGTTGAGCACACACAGCCTGGCAGAATAGGTCCGGGTGTACCCTCCTGAAATGATCTTTGATGCCGGAAGGCGTTGAGCACGACTGCAACCGTTCCGCGTAATATGTGAGCACGTCGCTGAAATGATCTTTGATGCCGGAAGGCGTTGAGCACGCAACAGATGGAACCAACCCGGACGGCTCACACACTGAAATGATCTTTGATGCCGGAAGGCGTTGAGCACCTTATCGAGCGGCTGGTTCGGCATGTTCACCATCCCTGAAATGATCTTTGATGCCGGAAGGCGTTGAGCACCTGTATTCGCGCGGTGTCTATTGCGTCGGCCAGCCCCCCTGAAATGATCTTTGATGCCGGAAGGCGTTGAGCACTCGCTTGCCCATTCATCCAGGCTTTTCGCCAGGATCTGAAATGATCTTTGATGCCGGAAGGCGTTGAGCACTCAACTTGCTCACGTGCTCCCCGTAGGAAGTCAGCACTGAAATGATCTTTGATGCCGGAAGGCGTTGAGCACGTTTTGTCTCTTTTGCAAATCACATGATAAATATGTCTGAAATGATCTTTGATGCCGGAAGGCGTTGAGCACATCCTGAAAAGATCCAAGGTCTTAAGAGGAATTGCTCTGAAATGATCTTTGATGCCGGAAGGCGTTGAGCACTCGAGGGGCGGTATGAGGTGCAGAATGGCGACTGACTGAAATGATCTTTGATGCCGGAAGGCGTTGAGCACCGAGAGAGAACGTGGCTACGGATTCCAATCATGGCCTGAAATGATCTTTGATGCCGGAAGGCGTTGAGCACGTCAGCTTGCCCGATCTTTCGCACCATTCCGCATCTGAAATGATCTTTGATGCCGGAAGGCGTTGAGCACTACAGGGCGGCTCTCCATTTGACAGAGACGTGCGCCTGAAATGATCTTTGATGCCGGAAGGCGTTGAGCACAGCTGCTCGTCGATTTCTGGAATGATGTGGATAGCTGGAGGATCTGAAATGCGTACCGTTACATTGCTAATATCTTCCCGCGAATCAACAAACCGGCGATTCCTTCGATCATTTGAGGGAGAAAAGCAAGGGGTGTTCATAAGCTTCGAGTCTCCCGCGCTTCTTTTCAAGGTGCTGACAGGTAAGCGTCGGGAGTTGCTCAAACTTATGACCGGCGCCGGGCCTATAACGATTCGCGAGGCGGCACGCAGGTCGGGGCGGGATGTAAAAGCCGTCCATGGCGATGTGAAGGCGCTATTGAACACCGGCATATTGCAAAAGACCGACAAGGGTCTAATCGACTTTCCGTTTGATGCCGTCCATGTGGATTTCACGCTGAAAGCCGCCTGAGACCAAGTCGCCTTCACAATAGAGGGTTTCGAAATCGCCCCCTCCCCGTCTCCTCTCCGCCGAAGCGGTGGAGAGGCATAAAGCCGGACCGTTCAGAGTAATTTGCCATCGAAACTTTGAACACGAATTGGTATGGGCAAACGACTCTAAATGCTCACTTCCCCCTCTGAGTGAGCATTTAGAGTTCATTCTGAAGGCCAGTACAGAACCTCATAATAGCAACATGTGAAAATTTGTCTGCCCATGGTTTCCATTTTTGGTGCAACTTAGGTGCAGGTTCAAACTGCCCCCTACCCTTCTATGTTTGCAGGTACAGTCGGAGGTTCAAATCCTCTCCAGCCTATCTTAGTTGTTGATATGGAACTTACAGCGGGACAAGATTTCGAGTTTACCTGCGGCGCCAATAGAGTCAATTTCAGATTGGTTCCTATCCCCGCGACTGCTGCCACAGTGGTATTTTTTGCTATTGCATCGAGAGCGTTTTTACGTTTTAACTGCATGGAATTTATTCTTTTTGCAGTATCTGACACGGACGGAAGGCCATGTTCAGAAAGTATCCGGTACTTATCCCATTATTTTTTTGCCTTTTTGCAGCACAAGCCGCAGGCCTGGAGATTCCTCTTCACAAGCAGGCAGGTGTGTACACATTGCCGGTCCGAATCAACAGAGTCATTACTTTAAACTTCATCTTGGACAGTGGAGCATCAGAGGTGTGCGTCCCCGCCAATGTTGTGCTTACTTTATTAAAAGCTGGAACAATCAACGAGAAAGATTTTTTACCAGGTCAAAAATATAGATTGGCGGATGGTTCAATTTTGAAAGGGGCCCGTTTTATGATCAGAGAATTGGATGTCTCCGGCTTCAAGATATCGGACGTCCCTGCTTTTGTAGCTCCAGTAGCCGGGCCGCTGCTTTTGGGGCAGAGCTTTCTGTCCAGAGCAGGTAACTGGGCCATAGATAACGAGAGGCAACTGCTGATGATTTCCTGGTCAAAAAGAGTTGAATCCACCTCTCGAACAGAGGGGATCAAACCAGTGGATATCAAGACTTTGCCAAGCACTTTGCAGGGCATGGTAAATGACGGCCAAGCATCAGCACAGAGGAAAATACCCCCATCGAAAGAGGTTGGCAGAACCCCGGATGGGAAAATAGCTCCAAGCCGGTAATGTAAATTTGGTGCGAGCTTCAATCATCCTGGAGGTATTCTTTATCTGCCCTTAGTGTTAATCCAAGAGTCAGTTCAGCGCGAAAATAAACCTGGAGGGTAGCATGAAAAAGTTGGAGATCGACAATAATGCCTTCTTGTATCCAATGCCTATAGTACTCGTTGGAACCATGATCGACGGAAAAGCTAATTTTATGACCGTTGGCTGGGCCAGTCGTGTGAATTTCAAGCCTCCGATGATCGCCATCTGCATTAACAGGTCACACTACACGCCAAAAGGAATTCAGGAGAACGGATCCTTCAGCGTCAATATCCCGGGCAGATCGATGCTGGAGGTCACTGACTATTGTGGGCTGGTATCCGGGGAAACGGTGGATAAGTCGGAGATTTTCGAGCTTTTCTATCGGAGAATCCCCACGGCGCCCATGATCACTGACTGCCCGCTGAGCATGGAGTGCAAGCTTGTGCAGGCTGTCGAGCTCCCCACAAATTATCTTTTCATAGGCGAGATTGTAGGCGCCTACTGTGAAGAACGTTTCATGACGGACAATAAGCCGGACATTAAGAAGGTCGACCCGTTTGTCCTCACCATGCCGGACAGCCGTTACTGGGCGATCGGCGAGCACGTCGGAAATGCTTGGAGTATAGGAAAAAGGCTTAAAAGTTGAGGTATGCAAGCCCTGCCCATGTAGTAATTCAGTCAGAAGCAAGGGACGGCCGTATGATAATAACGACAAAGACTGGAAAATCTTTCGATACGGACAAAGACCTGACGGGCGCAGAGCGGCATATCTTGCAAAAACTCTTCGCATGGGAAGAGTTTGCTCTCAGCATTGAACAATTCAGGCAGGAAGAAAAGAAGGCGATGCTCAGGGGATGGAACAATTCAGGCCCGATAAGAAAAAGCGCGACTATGCAGGTGATCATCGCCGAATTGGAGGAGAAGGTCGTTCTCAGACTCAGCAAGGATTTGAAATCAGACCTTATCAGGTCATAGCGGGGGTCAATTCTGTCCATGCGCCCATCAGGAAGTATGGGCGGTTTAATAATCAGACCGGGTAAACCAACCAAAAGGGCTGGAGCCGAAAAGAAGGCGCCCGCAATGGGTCCCTGCCTGTCGGCTCTCCGGAGGAGTTCATAAACATCTGGTCATGATCGGGAAAAGAGCCGGGTTCCTTAAGCAGGATCAACGGCAAAACCCGGGAACCCATTTACCATATTGGTCATAATGTCCAGGAACCCAGCGCAGATGTTTCCAGTGCCCCTCAATCCATGCTCCATGCCTGTTGTAATGGCCTTCAACCCAAACCTTTCCGCAAGGTGGGTGGGCGCTGACATCAACGGCTGCGAAGACGGAGAGAAGGGCCAAACAGATACCGAAAACCAGCAGTTTCATTTTCTACTCCTTTTTTCCGTTGGACCTGGTTAGTGTAACTTTTGCCTATAGACAAAAGGACGAGGTATTTTGTCTACAGGCTGAAATGTTTTGTCTCTTACGAAAAGTTCGTAGGGGCTGGAAGCCCCACCTTGCTACAAAAAATTACGAACTTTTCATGGTTTCAGGGCGCCCCGGAGGGGCGTGAACAACTGCTTGAAAAAAGCGACTGCGCTGCAACTTCTCGCCAGGTAACCCGCAATAGGAGGGCCAGCCCCAAAATTAAATTTGAGTCGGCCCGGTTGGAGGAGAGTTGGATCGATTTACGGTGAGGAAAAAAGAGCGCAACCGATTTGCGCTGTGAAACGGGAGCATGTGAAAAAACCGGGGGGATACAGTCCTCACATGCTCCCACACTGTTTAGTCCTTATTCTCTTCTTCTTTTTCCTGGCGAGCCTTCCACTTCTCATGCATCTGTTCAGCTTTGGCGTGCTGGTCAGGAGTCAGGACTGCATACATCCTGGATTTCATGCGTGTTTTTTCGACAATGATCTGACTAATGATATCTGCTCGTCCTTTTGCTATGGACTGGACTTTCGCCTCGTCAAATTTACCACTCTTTACAACGTCAGTAAGCTGTTGCCGTCCATCCTTTAGTTTTTGCACCAGTGGTTTTATCTTTGCCTGTTCATCCAGCCTGATGGCAAACATCTCCTTCTTTTGATCGTCGGTCAAATTGAGCTTCTTCCAGAAATGGTGATGCCCACAGTGATGATGTCCCCAATGCTCCGGTTCAGCGAAAGCGGAAATGCCTGCCGAGTTGGAGAAGAGCGATGACCCGGCTATCCATACTGCCGTCACCAAAATCACACCCAACACTATCAATAACTTTTTCATTCGGTTTCTCCTCTTTTCATAGTTACTTATTATATATATACGGAAATTGCATATAAAGGTCGCGTTAATATTGGTTAACGTATGTAAAGTTTTGTAAACACCTTTCAGATTCGGCTTCCTTACTAATCATCGTTGTAGGGTTCTCTCTTGCGTATCAATATAAGAGGCATCCAGCACACGCATTACCCGGGAATTCCTCGAGCAGGTTCATTCCCGATATCCCTTTCAGTTGAAAAACGGGATGAAGCTGGCCCTGGTCCGTTGCAATCTGATTGCCCCGCAACCACAGATTATGTAAGATGCCTCATATCTCAGCGAAACGCAACTCACGACAACAGGGTGTTGAAATGCATCACCACAGGGTATCAATGATTTTACTTTTGGTTCTAATACTCATTCCTGTTTCCTCCCGGGCTTGGCAGGGCAAAGTAGTTGACGTTCCTGCTTGCGATGCCGTTACCGTTTTACATGAAGGAAAGACTGAGGAAATCAAATTATACGGGATTGCCTGCGCGGAGCATGTTCAGGATTTTAGCCATCAAGCTGTGGAATTTGCCTTGAAGATGGTGCATGGACAAAAGGTTGAAGTAATTCCGAAAAGTATTGATGCGAAAGGCTTTACCGTCGGAACCTTAACTATTGACAAGAAATCCCTGAACGAAGAACTGATAAGAGCCGGCTTGGTCCGGGTCTCAAGGAGCCACTGCAAGGAATCTTTTTGTAGTCAGTGGAAACAGGTTCAAGACGATGCCAGAAAAACCCGAATCGGACTTTGGGCTACTCCCGATACAGTTCCAACCGCAGGACCGGGACAAGAGAAAGAGCTTTCACAAAAGGAGCAGGCCAGCCATTCAAAATCAAAGAAAAAATCAAAAGAAGCAAATTATTTTCATGGGGATACCGTAACCCATGTTTTCCATTCCCCCGGCTGCCAGGAGTACAACTGCCGAAACTGCATAGTCCCTTTTAAAACCAGTGATCAGGCGATACGGGCTGGGTACAAACCGTGTGAGTTATGCAATCCATAGACTCCATCAAGCAGTCTTCGGGCTAAACCGCTTCCTCACCCTTTTGGCTCTCGCGGTTTCCGGCTTACTCGATTCGGCTGCCACTTCAGGAGCGGATGCTTTCGCTTTCTGCTGCCTCCTCGCATCCATGAACTTCTTCAGATTCCCTGGCAACCCTCTTTTTTTCGCTGCTTTGCTTCTCGCCTTAGTTAATGACTTGGCAGCCAGAGGTGTCCGCAGTGTGAAGCCATATTTCTTCTTGTATGCTCGCGCAGTCATATCATGAGAGACCAGGTGCGCTCTCGTGAGTTGTTTCATCTCAGCACCGCATTCAAGGCAGATTACTTTGTCGTTCTGTATGGAATCCTGTGGCGTGAGTGTTTTCGCCGGTGCCGATGCTTCGACTTCGGGCAACTCGATCTCCCCGGACTCCGCCCGCTGCAGTTCATGGAGAGTACTGAAGACTGCCCGGAGAGCAGAGCTTATTTCACCAGCGGTCATGGGAGTTAAAGATACTTGGGTCTCGACGATTTCTGATGCAATTTCCAAGAGTTTTTTGGACATTAGATACTCCTTTTATTCTCGTTCTATTAGCACGAAGACCATGCAAAATGAGCGAAGGGTGGATTATTAGCCAGTAGATATTATTATATGTGGCAGTTTGAGGAAGACAATGTAAATAGTCTGTGCTTCCGAGGCTTCATTCATTTTCAAGTTCCGGCAAGAGTGGTGACTGATAAAAATGACCATTCGGCATAGAGGAGAAACCGATGGGAATGCTCAAAGACTTCAGAGAATTTGCCATGCGGGGGAACGTAATCGACATGGCTGTCGGTATCATCATCGGAGCGGCATTTGGGACAATAGTCAAGACTCTCGTGGATGACGTTCTGATGCCACCGATTGGGTTGTTCCTGGGCGGGGTGGATTTTTCCAATTTCTTTCTGGTTCTCAAGCATGGGGCCAAAGCTGCAGGCCCTTATGCAGCCCTGGCAGATGCAAAGGCCGCAGGCGCTGTAACCCTCAATTACGGTCTTTTCATAAATTCGCTCATCAGCTTTTTGATCGTAGCGTTTTCAGTCTTCATGCTTGTTCATGGAATCAACAAGTTGAAGCTTGAACCGAAGCCTGCGGAACGAACCACTAAGGAGTGCCCCTACTGCCTTTCGACAATTGCAATAAAGGCAAGCCGCTGTCCACATTGCACATCGGAACTCGAATCTGGCTGATATTGTTCAATCGGTCAAAGGCCCTCGGGCCTGCTCATGTGAATTTTGAGAGGGTTGTGTTGGAGATCTTCTGCTGTCTCCATCGCAGATAACAGCTTTCTTGATCGTCTGGAGATGAACGCAAGCTGGAGGTTTCTGGGGGATGCGCAAAAAAGGGTGATCGCACTGAAAAACAAGTTGAAAAACACGAGGAGCACCACAAGTATGTGGCTATCCAATGTCCGGCACTCATTCAATTATATTTCAAGTTAGGCACGATTTGTTTGCAAAGAAACGCTATGGCTTTTGCCAAGTGGACACATTTTACACCACCGCTGAACCCTGGTTTTGCGCACACAGCTATCCCCTGCCACGCTGTTTTCTGCGGATTTAAGCCAAAGGGTAGGTAGATTCTTCGCCAAAATACCGGCTTATCCCCATTCCCAACCCTTGTACGCATTCCTATAAGGAGAAAATTAGGTTGCCAACCAAAACCTCAAACAGGAGTAGAGTCATGGCCAACCAGTTTATAAGTCAAATAAAAAAGGAACGCCGAGAGGTACTGTCTATCCTGGACCGGCTGACAGAGGGAGACGGCGACAAAGGCGAACTCTTTGCGAAGCTTAAGGAGCAACTCCTATTCCATCTCAAAGCTGAGGAAAAGGTCTTCTATATGGCTTTAATGCACAGCCAAGTTGCTCGCGAGGAGACATTGGAAGCCTTTGAAGAGCACCACATAACCGAGGATTCAAGGAAATAGAAAAAATGTAAAATTCTGACGAGGGTTGGGACGCCAAGTTGAAGGTCCTTAAAGAACTTGTAAACCATCATGTAAAGGAGAGATACCCATGAAGAACCGCACAGTGATATTGATATTGGGATTAGTGCTAACACTTGCACTACTCCGAACAAGTATGATTCTCGCCCAGGAAGATTCGCTAAGCAACCATGACAAAGAGTTTATCATGAATGCGGCAAGCGGAAACATGCTTGAAGTTAAGTTGGGAAAAGTAGCGGAAAAACAAGCGTCCAGTGAAAAAGTCAAAAAATTCGGCCAACACATGGTGACTAATCATTCAAAAGCAAACCAGGAACTAACCGAGATCGCACAAAAAGAGAATTTCAACCCACCCACGGAAATGGATAAAAAAGATCAGGATACATACGATAGACTCTCCAAGTTGAAAGGACACAATTTTGATCGTGAATACATGAGAGATATGGTGAGCGATCATAAGGGTGATATTGCGGCATTTGAAAAGGAGTCAAAAGAAGGTAAGAATGCCAACGTGAAGCAATTTGCCGAAAAAACGATCCCGACTCTGAAAGAACATTTGCACATGGCCGAAGAAATTCATGCCGAGGTGGAAAGCCAAACGAAATAGATCAAATCGGCACACAAGACTAACAGGGTGATGAAAAAGGGTCCTCGGGTGGGAAAAACACCTGAAAATTGCTCATGATTTCGCCATTCCGGCGCAGGCCGGAATCCAGGCTTTTTCTCAACCAGTTGCTATTAAAGCAAAAGACACTGGACCCCGACTTCAGAGACTGTGTCGAAAAGTTCGTCGGGGCTGGAAGCCCCTCCTACAAAAAATTACGAACTTTTCATAGTTTCTAGAGTGTCCCGACAGGGACATGAATCAATGTGTCACAATGGATTGACACAGAAATTTCTCCAGGAAAGTGCCGAAAACTTGCTGGATTCCGGCCCAAAAACGTCGCCGGAATGACGAATTTCACCCCATACGCACCTAAAGCGGGAATTTCCCGCAAGCCAGCCAGTTGCGACACAGTCTCTTCCGTCGGGGTGACGTCCAAATGATGTTTTGCCCTAACATGGGAATTCCAATCCTTTTTCATCACCCTGCTAAACCGTAGAATAGACGCTTTTAACTTGTTGCAAATGTCCAGGAATCTTTACCATGTCCTTCGAGTGGGCATTCAATTATTTTGTGGCGTCTCATAAGACCATTATGTCGGGGATTCTTACATTGTCTTTTCTATCAAACCTTCGATAAAGGAGCCTCGACCATGTGCTATAACATGCGGATGCGACAAGCCCGACGATGACCACGGCAAAGGCCATGCAGGCGTAACCCCAGACGGCAAGGTCATCACCGGCAAGACATTCGAAAAGGCAGGGCACTCCTCGGACCCTGCCCTTCGCAGGACTGTTTCTTCAACCTTTGGCGACCTGATACGACAGTGATTTGCCGGGCGCGAACCGCCGGCGCTACATCATTAAATGGCCGCCGCGAATCACTTTGTGGTTCCCTCTTTCGGGTTCTATTTTTTCAGCTCTTTTAACTTCTTCAGCACGCCATCGAAGCCAAGGGCCTCCGCCCAAGACACTAAAACGAATTTATCACCCTTTTTGAGCATTGGAGCCATCGGATCATCGACGTAGAGCAATTCCAATCCAAGTCTCCCCTTGAGGCAGAGGGGGCGACCATTACCGGGAGCTTTGGCGGTAACGCCTATTGCCTTATCGCCCTTGTAGTTAATGTCAAACGTGCAGCCGGCGTCGCAGAATGAACAGGTGACGGGCTCCTTCCTGATCTCATACTGCCGGCCCTTGCCGATCATGTTTTTGTAGGTAAGGGCGCCCACCGGGCATACCAACAGGCACCGTGCACAATAAGCGCAGTCCGATTCAGCCAGGTCGGTGTCCATAGGCGGTGCAACCTTAGTGTTGAAGCCGCGGTATGCCAAAGCGACAACTGCCCGGTCCGGTACCTGTTCGCAGATACGAACGCACTTGCCGCATAAGATGCACCTGTTCATATTCCGAACGATGTACGGATTGTTGTCCTCGACAGGATAATTGTGCCTTTCTCCCCCGAATCTCGAAGGGTTCACTTCATAGCGGTAAGCGTAATCCTGCAGGCGGCAGTTTCCGTTCTTCTCACAGGTAATGCAGTCGGCCGGGTGATTGGCCAGGAGCAGCTCGAGAATGGTTTTGCGGGCCTCAACAACAGCCGGGGATTCCGTTTCCACAACCATACCGTTTGCCGCTTCAGCGCTGCATGATGCAACCAGTGCGCGCGCCCCCTTGACCTCAACCACACAAATGCGGCAGCCGCCATAACTCGGGAGCGCCGGGTCATGGCAAAAAGTCGGCACAAAAAAACCGGCTCCCTGTGCTGCATCCAGTATGCTGGTCGCGGCCGGAACGCTTACTTCTTTTCCGTTGATAGTCAGGGTCATGTTTGCCATCTTTGTTCAACCTCCCCTATGCCCTTACAATGGCGTCGAATTGGCATTTTTGGATGCAGCTGCCGCACTTTGTGCAGACAGCCTTGTCAATAGTGTGGGGCGCATCCTTCTCGCCTGTTATGGCCCCGGCCTGGCACGCCTCGAGGCAGATGCCGCAGCCGGTGCACTTGTCCGCTTGAATCCCGTATTCAACCAAGGCAGTGCAAACGCCGGCCGGGCAGCGGTGCTCCTTGATGTGCGCCTCGTACTCGTTACGGAAGTGGCCCAGGGTGGTCGCAACAGGATCGGGAGCAGCCTGGCCGAGAGCGCACAAGGAACTGCCCTTGACGACACGGCACAGAAGTTCAAGATTATCGACGTCTTGCATCTCGCCCATGCCGTCGCAGATCTTTTGCAGTATTTCAAGCATGCGCTTGGCGCCTTCGCGGCAGGGCGTACACTTGCCGCAGGACTCCAACTGGGTAAAGTTCAAGAGTAACTTGGTCACGTCCACCATGCAGGTGTTCTCTCGATACTGGCAAAGTAATTTTGCCATTGCCGTTTCCTCGCTCAAATCTCTACTCTCACTGTTGTGGGCGCCCAACATTCGATCCTCCTCTTGTTGTTTGTGATAATAATTGCAAGCCCGTATTTGGAATTCCCACACCTGGATATTCAAGCAGGTCTGACCGCAACGGACGCTATATTATTTTTAGCATAGCGCACAGCATAGCATTAGCTTGATTGCCGAAGTCTGCCCCTTACCCGGAGGCAAAACTCGGCAATGAAACAGGTCCCAACTGAAACCCGCTCTGCTAACCGATTTCCAGAGTAGTCCTCAGTTTACATGACCTGGAACAAATGTAAAGGTATATTTTTATGGATATTGGGCACGCAAGAACCTTTACACCGGTACATCCCCTCCCGGCAGCAGCACCCTCGACGTCAGTTCGTTTCCAACCGGTTCCCGATGGCCCGTAAAATATGTGCTGCCCGGCCTCCCGAAAGAGTCTGCGCCGGCCGGGCGAAGGGCCGTTCCCAAGTCAGGTGACTTACTTCGTCTTCGCCTGAGGCTTGGGCGAGTTCGCAGCGGCCCCTTTGGTGGAGTGCTGAATCGTCAGCACCTGAGAAGTTGAAGACTGCTGCTTTGGTTCTGGTTGAAGCAGATAAGGCTGGTATGATTTAAAAGATTGATCGGCCTGAGAGGAATCGTCAAGTTGATTGAGCTGAGAAGGGGAAAGCCCGAAAAGCTGAAAGTTCTCATAGGTCTGAGCAAACACAGGTGAAGCAAAAAACAGAACCGCAAGCGCAAGGATTATCCTTTTCATGTTTTCCCTCCTTTATGCTGGCGTAAAACGGCAAGCTTAGCCTCGCATATGGCCGCAATTTTGGCAACAAGAAAAGATCGGGCTCGCCCGGCCGGATTTTTGTCAAATTTCATTCAGTGCATCTCTGCCACCAAGGCTTTTCCAGACCTGGAAACATTTTTATTGCTTTTACCATTAATTCATCAACAATCTCATTTGGTTGGAGAAGTCCATCAACAGTAATTACATTTTCACTTGGAGTAACTGGTTCCAATGCAGCTATCTGGCTGTTGAGCATTTTCGGACCCATATAATGATTTGACCTCTGACTGAGTCTTCGCTCCAATTCATTTTTTGGTACATCTATCCAAACCAGCTGGACTCGCCCCGGAGATGAAAGTTGCCTTCGGTAGGACGCCCTAAGGGCAGAACAAGTTAGTACCGTCTCTATGTTTCGGTCTTTTGCCCGGCGAATATCACCATCTATTTCCAGTAGCCACTCGAGGCGATCTTCGTTTTGCAGAGGGCGCCCTGAAAGCATTTTGATAACGTTTGTCATAGGATGTCTGCGATCGCCCTCTAGAAAATCACTCTCAAGCCGCTCGGATAGAAGCCTGGCAACAACTGTCTTGCCGGCCCCGGCCAAGCCCATAATGATCCACACTACCGGACAGTTGCTCATTATGTATTTTCCTTATTGCCCAAAAGTATTTTGCTCGGTTAGGCCGGCAATTTCCACTCCGGTCGAGCCGCCCTCTGCCAAGCCGCCGGGCAGAAGCCTGTTACACATATTGTGGGCCGCCGCAGTGGTAAAGCTTACGTTTCTTCTAACGGAAGAAGGTCGGCGACCTGGCTTAAATTTACAATTACCATAGGCACTTAGGGTCATCAATGGGAACAGTGTCAAGATGGTCCAAAATTTTGCCCGAGCCCGAGTGAGCCCTTGTTATCGATGATTTCCGCCTGCCGTAAGCAGGCAAATCGGGAAATCGGAAAGAACGGAGCCTACAAACAGTTCATTGCCGGCGCTGACTTTAACGCTCGTAATCTCATTCATCCAGTCCTGTGGCGCTCCCTCGGGCAGCCTGATCAGGGTATCCCGCCAGACGCCCCGTCCCAGTGGAAATTGCTTTTCTCCGGCCAGGACAGTGCAGAACCGAGGGGCAATAGCGATAGCCCACTCGGAGTTTTCTTCTCTGGCAAATGCAACAACGTTTTCAGCAAACTCTCCTTCAACCGGAAGCGGAATGTAACTGCCGTTTCGAAATAAGTTGCGGTGCAATTTAATCGCGATAAGACATTTCCAGGTGACGAAGAGCTTTATTCGCCCATCGTGGGCCGTGGCCATCAACTCCCGGAGAAAATCAGGCCGTTCATGTTCAAGCTTCATCTGTTCCAAAAGGGAGATGCGCGCGCCGTAATCCACCGGGCGGCGATTATCCGGGTCGACCAGGCTAAGCTCCCATAACTCGGCTCCCCGGTAAAAGTCGGGAATGCCCGTTGAGCAGATCTTCAAAAGGAGCTGGGAGATCGAGTTCATTACGCCGAAATGAGCTATTTTTTGCTGGAACGGCATGAAATCGGCCAGGAATTCGTTTTCGCCCGACGTGTCCAGGATCTTTTCTATGAAGTCTTCACAGGCCTTTTCATAATCCGTGTCCGGCTTGATCCAGTCGGTGTACACTTTGGCCTCGCGAATCGCCTTGATCATATATTCTTTCATGCGGCCCACGTATGCGGCGTGTTGTGATTCATCGAAGGGCCAAGTCCCGACAAGATTTTGGTAAAGGAAATACTCGTCGTTGGCAGCGGGCACATTACGGTTGTTTATTTTACTCTTCCTTTTCGCATTGTGCTCGCGCCAGATTTTCAGATGCTCTTCCCACTCTCCGGGAATCTCGGACAAAACATTGATCCTGGCCCTGGCATCCTCTCCTCTTTTGGTATCGTGAGTCGAGGTGGCATTCATCGTGTGAGGCCAGTTCTCCGAGCGGCCCCTGTTGAACTCGTGGAATTCCTCAACTGATACGCCGAATCGAAAAGGGTCTCCGCCGACTTCATTAAGTGAAGCCAGCCGATTGTAAACATAGAAGAGGGTATCCTCAAACCCCTTTGCCATAAGGGGACCGCAGAACTGCTGAAAACGCATGACGAATGACAGCCATGCTTTCTTTTCTTCCTCCCCCAGATAGTCCTGGTATTTAAGCAGCAGGAATTTGGCCAGGTAGTTTATCTCGTTTGTGAGGTCGGGGTTCTTTCCTTTGGCCGTATGGACCGCCTCCGTAATAAACCTCCTGTCCTGCCCGGTAAACGAATCCGGGCTTACATAGGTACGGTATACCGGGAAGAAGGAAAGCACCTCGAAAATAGCCCGCCTTAGTCCGTGCAGCGTTATGTCCCCACCGCCCCGATCCTTGCTCGAAATTCTCTTCATCATGTTTGCAAGGTTGTCCACGTCGCCCGTCATGAAATGCTCGACTATAAGCGCTTTTTTGTCGTGCAGCAGATCCTCCCGATCGAATGGGTGTCCGGCAAAAGAGGAGTAAATCCGGTCGAACTCGTTTTCATTATCTTTCCTGCAAAACAAGCCGTTCGAGTAATTGAGGTAGTCGTATCCGGAAGTCCCTTGGACGGGCCAGTTGGGAGGCAGGTTTTCATCGAAGCCAAGGATTTTTTCGACTACTACGTATGTGCCTTTAGTTCGGTCTTTCAGTCTTTGCAAATATTGGAGCGGATCGTATAAGCCGTCCACGTGATCGACCCGCAGGCCTGTAAAGACCTCCTCGGAAACCATCTTGAAAATCAGCGAGTGACAGTGCTCAAAGACTTCCGGTTCCTCCATTCTTACAGAAATCAATTCGTTAATGCTGAAAAAACGCCGATAATTGATTTCTTCACTTGCCACTTTCCAGTAGGATAGCCTGAAAAACTGTTCATAAAGAAGCTGATCGATGGCGTTAAAATCTGAAGTTCCCGCTTCTCCGTTCAGCAATACCAGGTTCCTGTCAATAAATTCCCTGACCGGTGGGCTATCGTTGTAGAGTTCCCATATCATCGCCTTTATGAAACGTATCTGGTCGGCCCTTTCCTCGCGCAGCCCCTGGCAAAGAAACCCGTTAAGCGCGAAGATAATCCCCACCAGTTTTATATAATCGGGAGCTTCCGGGCCGAGCTGTTTTCGTAGCATGTTAAGGTTCGGAGAAAGAATACCCGGATAGGATTCGATCCTGATCGGGTACTGCAGGGAGTAATAATTAACAGCGAATCCCTTTTCGCCGTAGCTTATCCGAATTTCACCCGATTCCAGGCTTTCGCCGTAAGGTTTACCCAGAAAAGGCGCCAGCAGTCGCCCCCTCATGCTCGCGTAGGCGTGGTCCCATTCCACGTCGAAAAAAGAGTAAAATTTTGAGAGAGTCCCGTTTTCAAAGACGCCGGTCAGCATAGGATTCTGGCCGTCGTAGGCCATGTGGTTCGGAACTATATCCTGAAGCCATCCCATCTTTTTTTCCCCGAGAGCTTGGATCAGCTCCATGAATTCCTGTTCGGTCCCGATTTCGGGATTTATGCGCGTCGGGTCCACGACATCGTAGCCATGGATGCTGCCGGATCTGGCGCAGAAAATCGGAGATGCGTATATGTCCGAAATGCCCAATTCCGAGAGGTAATCAACGATGGCCAGCGCATCTTTAAATGTGAACTGCGGATTGAACTGCAATCTGTAAGTTGAGGATGGAATTCTCATAGCCTTACTCTTTCAAGAATAGCGCGACGCTGGAGGCTCGAATTTTTAAAGATCGAGCACCACCTACCCTTTCCGGCAAAGACGATCCGGGACCCGCCCAATCCGTATCGGCGGAATCGAGTATCTTTCGACTGCTTTCCGCAATTCCAAGTTCATAAAGGTCAAACGCCCGGTCATCCTTATGGAAGTTGTAAATGCAATAAAGATCGTGTCCCGCCGACTTTCGCCTCACCAACATCAGTTTTCGTTGCTCAAACTCCTTTGCTTCCATATCGCTGCGGTTGGTGTTGGATAAGGCCGGATTTTCCCGACGCAGCCGGATAAGTGTCCGGTAAAATCCGAGCAGCGCGAGGTGCTCTCCTTTCTTTGCCTTGCTCCAATCCAGGCGGGACGTCAGAAACGTTTCCAAGCTGTTGGGGTCCGGCGGTTCCCCTTCCCATAGAAATTCTCTAAACTCTTCCCTGCGCCCTTTTCTTACAGCTTCTCGCAGTTCGGGTTCGCTATGGTCGACAAAATAAAGAAAAGGAGCTTCCTCCCCGTATTCCTCTCCCATGAAGAGAAGCGGCAAAAAGGGCGACAACAGCACGGCGGCGGCGGCTAACTTCCGGGCTTCGAAGGAAATTAGGGTGGAGAGTCTCTCACCCAGCATCCGGTTTCCGATCTGATCGTGGTTTTGTGAGGCCACAACGAATTTTTCCGATGGCAGATCGGCCGAGGAGTTTCCGTGCCTTCTTCTTCTGAATTCCGAGTACCGGCCCGAATACAGATAGCCTTCGCGAAGGGACGTGGCCAAATCCGACAATTTCCCGAAATCGACGTAATATCCACCTCGCTCCCCTGTCAGCAGAGAATGGAGGGAATGATGGAAATCGTCGGACCACTGGGAATCCAGATCGTATCCCCAAACTTTTCCAGGGCGAATAAGTCGACTGTCGTTCAGGTCGCTTTCCGCAATCAGATAACGGTTTCTTCCGGACTCCTTTCCGAGTTCATGCACTTTGTCGGCCAGTTGTGAAAGAAAAGGAATCGCGCTCCTGTCATATATGGCATGGACGGCGTCCAGCCGCAGGGCGTCAATGTTGTAATTGCTCAACCAGAAGAGCGCATTCTGAATGAAAAAGTTCCTCACCTCCTCGCTGTATTCACCGTCAAAATTAACCGCCTCGCCCCACGGAGTGACATACCTTCCGGTGAAGTAGGGTCCAAAATCACGCAGGTAGGTTCCTTCGGGGCCAAAATGGTTGAAGACGACATCGAGGGTAACCGAGACGCCCCTTTTATGGCAGGCATCGACAAGCCGCCTGAGCCCCGCCGGCCCTCCGTAGGAGTTCTGGACTGCAAATGGATAGGCGCCGTCATAGCCCCAGTTGCGCCTGCCCGGAAACTGGGCGACCGGCATTATTTCCAAGCTGGTCGCGCCGAGGGCGGTTATGTGGTCGAGCTTTTCAATTATGGCTTCGAATGTGCCCTCCGGAGTGAAGGCGCCAACGTGCAACTCATAAAAAATGTAGTCTTGAAGGGGGATTCCAGCCCATCTGTCGTCATTTTTCTCGAAACGGAGGTCGATAACTTCGCTAGGGCCGTGAACCCCGTCGGGTTGGTAAAAAGAAGCCGGATCCGGCCGCTCGATTTCCCGGTCAAGGCGGACTGCATATCGGCCTCCCGGCGTGACATCCTTGACCTCTGCGCACCAGTAGCCTTTCTCATCCTTTTCCATTTGAACCACTCTATCCACCGGGGAGAGAATCCTGACTTCCAGGTTCTTTTTGAACGGGGCCCAAATCCTGAATCGACACCTTCCGTCACCCAGGTAAACGGCCCCGATATTTGGCGTAAAATTCATTTCAGCTTGATTCCGGATTCGCTGGAGGCTATCCAATCCTAAGGCAGCTTCTAAGTGATTCATCTGTTCAAAAAATGTACGGACAAGCGAATTGCGTGTCAAGCTAGGTAAGCGGAACTACGGCAGCTATGATCAGGAAAATACTGACAATTCCTCTTTTTCAGCCAGTGGGCGGCCCTGAAGAGCTACCGGGAATGGAATAAGGCAATTTGGCTCAGTAATTCATGTCCCTGTCGGGACACCCTGGAAACCATGAAAAGTTCGTAATTTTTTGTAGGAGGGGCTTGCAGCCCCGACGAACTTTTCGAACCAGTTGCTGAACATCGAAAAAATTAACCTTCTTGCGTCCGATAAGGGAGGAGCAACAGCATCCCATTAGTCCGAACAAATTAATCGCTCGACCCGCCCCAGACACCTTTCTATCTCATCCGGTCGCAATTCCAGCGTCATGGTCCCGGTGTATCTAACGGCATGCAATTTTTCAAAGATTTTATAAAAATCGATCCTGCCTTCTCCAACAGGAAGGTGAAGATCGTCATCAGGGGATGAGCCTCCGAGGTTATCATGCAGGTGAACGTGTTTGATCCTGCCGGGGAAATTTTCCAGGAAACCGAAGCTGGTGTTTTCCGCCGATAGAAGTTCGGCATGCCCCAGGTCCAGCGTTAGATTCAGCTTCGGGACGGCGGCAAAAACTTCCGCCAGATGGACTGCGTTCTCGCTCAAATTCTCCAGGCAAACTATGATTCCAAGATCGCCCGCCTTCTCCGTTACCCTTTTCAGAAAACCGATCTTGTATGCGATCACGGTCTCGGAAACAAACCGTGGGTCCATCCAGAGGTGTAGGGTCAATAGCCGCATTTCCAATTCGGGCATGGCGTCGAGAACGTCGAAGACCTTTGCCAAATAAACCGTTTCGAGGGTGTGCATATCATTTGGATCGCCTTCCCTTGGCCCGTGACAGAGATAAAAAAAATCCGCTGCTCGCAGCAGGGATCGATACTTATCCTGAAAAAGGCGGAAACCGACAGGGTCGGCAATGGTAATCTCCGCGAACCGCAGACCCAGCTTCCGGAGCGCAACAACGTCATCCGGGCTCCTTGCCGTGCCGCCGAGGAGAATTTTTCGATTTGAGCCGGAGAGCGAAACCGTCATCTTTAGCCCTCATAATTCCCGGCAAAATCGGACCGGGATTTTCCGTTCAACGTATGTATCCTAAGCCTGTTTGGTCGTTTGAGCAACAAACACGTAGAACAACGGTTCGTCCGTAAAACTTACGATTTCAAAGCCGTGACTTTTACACAATTCTCTCGCCTCCGCCTCATCAGGCAGTAAATCCAAATAAAAAGGCGTGTGCTTCTTCAGTTCGACAATGAAGTCACTGCCGAGCGGATGGCTGACCACCAGTCTGCCTTTGCTGCACAGCAGCCGATAGATGTTCCCGAGGCATTTCGATTTGTCCATTATGTTTGAGAAACAGGCGTTGATGTAGACTACGTCGAGACTATCATCCGTAAGCTGCAAGTCGCCCACATCGCAAAGGTGAACCACCACTTGAGGAAACTTTCCCTTAACCCGTCGAAGCATCTTTTCCGCCAGGTCGCAGGCATGGATTGCCGAAGGGCGGTACTTCAGAATATACGGGATGATAATCCCTGTCCCGGTCCCCACATCCAGAACCCTTTCGCCCGGTTGGAGGCGGCCTTGTCTTATGATGACTTTCAGGCGCTCAGGTACGCCCTTTGGAAGGGGAGGTTCGAAAAGAGCCACGTTTTCATTGAAGTAGCTCCGCTGGAGTTTATTATCTTCTTCGACTTGTTCAGTTGTGAAACGATCTGTCATGATGATTTCCAACAGTTGCCGCTGGCCGCCAATGTTATTCATCAGGCGCCCTGCTTGGTCGGAGACGCGCTTCACCGCACTCGGCCCGGCGCTCCCTATACTCTCGTCCCCCACAACAAAGACCACGCAGAAAACCGCGAAAAAAGAATATCATACATCGATTATCGCTAAAGTCCGAAAAAGTTGCCTTTCCCGAATCATTGTTTGATCAACCGCAGAGTGAAAAAAGGGTTGGGTTGCGGCAACCGCGGATGCCCTTAAGTCATAGCGGCTGAAAATAAACCGGGGGGGCGGATAGCATTCTTTCGAAAACCGCTGGTTCAATTATTTCCTGCTGATGTTTTGCGGTTCATTGCATAGTGCGTTCTTAGGATAAATTGCACACACTTCGTTCCGGAAGACCGGCTCGGGCGTGATATCCATATAGTCACTCATGGTCTTTCCCTCAGGCCATCCAAAGACCAGATAGTCAACCCCGTGAGTACAGGCGTAAGTCCTCCAATCCTCAAAGCTGGCAAGTTTTTGAACGTCTGAGAATCTGGGATACCATTGAAAAAAAAAGCTCGGATACCACATCACAGCCGCCCCTTGCTTCGAGTCGACCCAAACTTGCCGGTTGGCTTCGAGCTGGAACCCGTCAGGGTGCAGAGGGACCAGAAACACGGATTGTTCGGGGGTATTGTCCCGCACCCAGTATCGAGCTTCCTGCCAGCACTTATTAAACGCCAGGATCGGGTTTGGTCTGCAGATAAGCAAAAACTTTCCCGATAGTGGCCCGAGCAAAAGAAATATCATCGCTGCCCAGACGGGTAAAGCGCCCAACCTTCCAAGGCCCGATATGCGTACTTTCTCATGCAAAAAGAAAACTACGCAACACGCCACCTGCAACGTGCCTACAAAAAGAGTTAATTGATTGCAATTCAGAGTAATTCCGAATAATCCCACGCCAATGGCGACGGTTGTCATTAAGCGCCGGACCCAGGGCGGGTCTTCCTCGGGCCAAAGCGTACCGGCAAGAAAGAAAAGGCCGGCGGCTAAATTATAGTTGCTGGCGCCTTCCGTGCAAAGTCCGACGAAAACCGCGCTCAAGGCGGCCATTGGGAGCGAGCTGCAAGCGCACGCGGAAGCCAGGCAGATACCGCCGCAAAGAAGCAGGTAACCGACATAGAGCGAAACAATGCCGGGATTCGGGAACACCCGCGGCACGCAGGGAAAAAGGAACGCAAGCATGACGAAAAACGCGCAAACGAGCTTCTTCGCAAAATAATGCCGGTCCGGAGCCAACGCATACGCTGCAAGTATCGCAGGGGCCACCGCAGCCCAGTTTCCTATCGCAAGAGCGCAAAAGATGGGAACTCCATAAAAATTGTTTTGCTTAAAGGAACGGAACCAGTTGGAATCGTAAAGCGCTACAACCCCGATAAACAAAAGCGCAAGCGTCTGGATGACGGCGTCAACGCGCATAATGTGGAGATTGAGTAAAAAACGGTTGCCGGTCACCATGGGCAACCCGGCTCCCATTATGAACAGTACAATTAATGATAAATATGTAATAAACCAACTGCGCCAGCAGTGAAAATCAGTCTTCGGCAGGAGAAGCAAAGCGAAAAAACCGGACGTTGCGCAGAAGATGAAATCCAGGATATCCCTCTTCAACGCCGATTCAATGAAAAAGTGAAATGGAAAATACAATCGCAGGAAATTAACGTAACTGAAAGTTCCGGAGCCATGAAAACCCGCGCTCCGCGTTACAATCCAGATAAGAGTCGGCAAGGCGACCACGCCGCTCAGCATAATGCCTGTAAGAATAAGCCTGGATCGCCCCCTCGTTCCGGCACGGGACCGAAGGATGGCGTCAACTACCAGTACGAACCCTCCCCAGACGCTAACGAAAGCATTGATGTTAAATGCTATGGCATTGACCAGGAAAGCATATAAGCTGCGCCCTTTCGAAGCCAGCAGAAATGCCAGCAGAATAAATGGATAGGTCAATTCCGTATGAGTGAAGTAATCAATGAATAATCCGGACTTCGCAATAGCGGTATAACCGTAGAACATCCTGCTGAAAACAAAAATACCGGCAATACCGAGCAATCTCCATTTATCTTTGAGGCCAAATTGATAACCGATCGCCATTATTGACGCTAAGAACAGCCATCGCGAAAAGATGTGGCACATTACAAAGACAAGCTTTATATTTCCTTCATTGGTAAATGTTGACAGAATTGTCCACACATACGATGTGTAGACACGTAGCGATTGATAGAATGCATCATCGAGAAAATTAGACCGATCAAATGATTTCAATACAACTGGTATGTGAAATATATTGTTACTAATGCCATAATGGAATTCCTGTAATAATACTGACGTACACGCAGAAATGAATGCACCACAAATGATATAGACGTGCTTATTTGATATCATCTTTGGCATCGAATACTTATTCATAGACAATCTACCACTGGATGCATATCCTTTCACTCATCCGGGAAACGACAATTAAAACCTCGCTTTGGCCGTGAGCAAAATCAAACCTATCAGTAAACCCACGGCCCAGGATATTTTGTCTTTGCTTGCGTAGACAATTGGATCGTCATCCATATGCCCGCGCGCCGTTGCAAGCCAGAGGTGACATTGCCAAAACAGTGTGAGCGGGACAATGAGAAACAATAAATGCATGTGAATATAAAGGATTGCGGCAGCCTCGCTTTGGATATAGAGCGCGAGGACCAGGCTGGACAAAAAAGCGGAAGCTATCCCGAAGGTTTGCAATATGGACAAATCTTCGAAGGAATAGCCTCGCCCCGCGATTTTCCCCTTTTGAGCCTCACGTTTTAATTCCCCGACGCGTTTAACCAGAGCCAGGCTGAGGAAAAAAAAGCCCGAGAAGGCAAGCAGCCAGTGTGATACCTCGTGCCGCGCAGCGAGTCCTCCTGAAAATAACCTGATTGTATACAAGAGCGCCAATACGAAAACGTCAACCAGAGGAAATCTCTTGAGCTTTATGGAGTAAGCGTTTGAAAGAATAAAATAGCTTAGCAGAAGCACGATCACGGAACGGTCGCCTGTGGCCAAGGCGGCTGCGAACCCGCCTGCAATGAGAATTGGTATTGCGGCAATACCGGTGAAAATTGGTAAAGAACCGGATGCGAACGGCCTCATCCGCTTGCTGGGATGGCTTCGGTCGACCTGAAGATCGCACAGGTCGTTAATGAGATAAACCGATGAAGCAGTACAGCAAAATGCAATGAACAGTGAAGCTGTATTTACGAGAGCGTTGAAATCGTTAAAAGCATTCGCAGTGATAACAGGAACGAACACCAGGATGTTCTTGACCCATTGATAAGGACGAACCGCTCTTAGAAACGATAGGCATATCGAAGTCTTATCGAGGAACTCGCGCGTTAAATCAGTTAATTCCGCAGCTTCACCGGAAACATTGCTTGAAGTGTTTACCAGTGTTCCGCTGCTTGCAAACCTCCAGAGATGAAGGTCGGCTCGGCTCTCGCCGGCATCTCCGGAGTTTTTGTCGCCGAAGCGTTCTGCAAGGATTTCCGCTTTCCCCGTTCGCGTCAAGCTCTCTCTATCTCCACGATCAATGACTTCGTCCAAAGAGGCCAACATCTATCAACAGCGTCAGCGATATACTCAACCCCGCCAAAATGTTGGCTCCCCCTCCGCGACCCCGTAGTCTTCCTTTTCCAGCGAGAAGAGATCAGGTCTATCCTTACAGATATCGGTTTCGCCAACTCGTTTCTGAAAGACTTTCGGGAGCCGGCGCTTGCTCAATGGAAACCGCAGTGGACGATGGCGGCGAATTGACAACAAAAGCTGCGCAAGGGAAATTCTTGAGTGAAAACAATCACCGGTGCGATGGCCTTTTTCACACTTGACACTACTTTAGAATGATTCTAAACTAGTATAGATGTTTTCGTCCTTCCAAGAACCTAGAGAGAACCTGTTCTTGCCAGGAGAAGACCGAAGCCCGTTCTTTTACCAAGGCGGGCGATACAGCGAAGTTTGAGAAGGAGTCTATTTGGATGACCAGATACGTTTGTAATGCATGTGGTTATGTTTACGATCCCGTTGACGGCGCCCCGGAGAATGGAGTCGCTTTTGGAACCCGATTGAAGGATTTGCATGACGATTGGTTATGTTCCGGCTGCGGATCTCCCAAGAGTAACTTTGAGGCTGAGCTTTCATCCAAAACAGCAGCTCAAAAATTCAAGTGCGGACACGCGATAAGCTTCTGGAAGAAGATAATTGCGCCACGTAAACAGGAGCACTCGGCGTGCGCAGGTAAATAGCCGGGATCTGTCCATGAGGCGGCCGGGGACGGTGACTCGGGGAAGCCAAGGCGTTGCTCAGAGTCGATCCCTGTTTGGTTCTCAGCATAAACATTGAAACCGAAGACGGACTCATCGACTATCCTCAGTCAGGTTCGGTATCTTGAATATCCGTCATCGATTTTACTTGGATAAAATCTCCTTTGACGCTCCTGGTTATGATTCCCGTCGCTTCAACCAATCTGTTCACCATGTTTGAGACATTCCTCCCCCTGACGATATAATCCCCGTCATCGGCCTCGATAACAAAATCTTTCCCCTGCTTTACCACATAGCCTATTATCGTTTCAACCCGGGCGGCCGCGGCAGTTTCGCAAGTGCAGGTTGTGGTGAGAAAGGCAAGAAAAATCGTAGAACTAAGAAATCTGAAGGTAGGCTTAGTCATGGATTGTCTCGCGTGGTTCATGTGCGTTGCATGTGAACTTGCGCCTGCCGGCTTTGGAGCGATCTTCCTCAAATCAATCCCTGCCAGGTTGCGAGGCTGAAACACAGTACCATCTTTGTCTTAAACCCTTCCCACAGTGCGTAACCGCCCATCTTACCCTCCATATAAAAAGGTTGCGGGCTTTCCGGATGGATGGGGTCTCCCGTGGCATTCAGGATTGCGGACGCTTAAGGTCCCGCGAACCGGCAAAGCTTGCTAAATTATCCTATGTCGTCTTTCAACACGCAAGAGATATGATGATGAAGCCGAGAGATACCTGAGGCTGGATAATCGCGATACGCGAATCCCTTTTTTTCTCTTATTTTCCGCGTTCTTCCACACCTCTCACCCACTGAGCGAATTCTCCAAGCTACGGGCATGACGATACGGGCATGACGATACTTGCGGTTTATGGTTAGTTCGCATAAGATGCCGCGATTTCTCATAGGGAGAGAAAATGAGGAGCGCGCAGTCGAAAAGGCGCTTCATGAAACAATTCCATTGTCAAAAATCGAAAGGAGCAACCACATGGCAAAAGATAATCAAGGACTGAAGGAGCTGGACCCTGTTAGAAATCTTGCTCCCAAGCTGGTGACACTCACTGAGGACCTTCTTTTTCGCGACATTTGGGAGCGGCCGGATCTCTCAAAGCGTGAGCGCAGCCTGATTACCGTCGCGACGCTTGTCGCTTTGAATCGGACAAAACAGCTGCCTTTTCATATCGCGTTTGCACTCGATAACGGTCTAACCAGGGAAGAAATTGTCGAGGAGATTACACACCTGGCGTTTTACGCCGGGTGGCCTACCGCGATGTCAGCTATCAGGATAGCCAAAAAGGTTTTTGACGAACGTAAATAGAAGGGCAAGCAAGTCGGAATATGTTCGGGTCGGATGCCCGACACTTTGCCGCCCTCACTCGAGCAGGCTTCCCGCGCCGGAGCCGGAGGATACGCACGTGACGGCGAGGAGTGGACGAGCAGAACCGGAAAGGAACCATAGGGACCGCTCTTCCGAACTCTTTGCGCGGATCTTTTCGAAGTGCGGGCGCGCATTCACAGGCAAGCGACTTCATGAATCCGCGGTTCGCCACGAGGATCAGAATCGCAATAATAATCCCGCCGATGGCAGTAACCTGGAACCAGTGTGTCCTTTTGCCATGATAATTAGCACTCTCCGTATATGAAGCAAGCGTTTGCCGGGCTGTGAAGCGCATTCCTGCAAACGCTTGCTTCATGAGCGCTCTGCCTGCTCCCTGATCGAGATTTTCACTTTTGGAAAAAGGTTGCAAATCTTCCTTCCTTGTGCTTATTGTGCCGAAAACCGAGTTCTAATACCAGTTGAAAATCAGTGCCCCTCCTTCTCAATAAATGCCGGTTTACCTCCCTCTTCGCTGCCAAATACGCTGAATTGGAGCAGTCCGCAGAACAAGCTTTTACAGCTTTATTTTCAGGACTGCGCTTAAGGAGATCCCTGTGACTTACTCACTTGCGGTTACCTGCGAGGAACTAAAGAAAAAGGTTGAGAAACTGGAAAAGGAAGCTCTCAAGCGCGAGCAGGCGGATGAGACGCTGAGGAAGAGTGAAGAGCGGTACCGGATGATTTTTAATTATTGGCCGCAGGGAATCGTCCATTTTGACAGCAATGGGATAATACTAGATTGCAATGAATGCTTTATGAAGATTGTTGGCGCTCCCAAAGAGAAACTTATCGGGGTGGATATTATCGAGTTTTTCGCGGATCGTGGGATGCAGTCGGCGATTCTTGCCGGCCTTGCGGGAAAGGTCAACTGTTTTGAAGGGGATTATCGGTCCCCCGATGGCGAGAAGATCAAACCGGTCAGAGCTTTGTTCAGCAGGATAACTTCCGAAGACGGCAGGTCTTGGGACGCCGTGGGTCTCTTTGAACATATATCGGAACCCGGGAAGGTCCCGGAAACGCTCGGGGAGTCGCGGGAATTTCTAAGCAGAATAGTCAACTCGATAAGCGACCCGATATTCGTAAAGGACAGAAAACACCATTTCGTATTGGTAAACGATGCCGAGTGCGTTCTGGCCGGCCGGGACCGTATGGATATACTTGGCAAGACCGACTATGAATTTTTTCCAAAAGATCAGGTTGATATCTTTTGGGAAAAGGATGAGCTCGTTTTCGAAACGGGAGAAAGCAATGAGAATGAGGAAGAGATAACGGATAAAAGCGGGGCTACCCGTACCATCGTGACAAAAAAAACCCTGTATACGGATTACACTGGAAATAAGTTCATAGTGGGCATTATCCGGGACATAACGGATCGCAAAGAAGCCGAACTGGCGCTTCAGGTAGCCCACCAGGAACTACAGGACATTATAGAGTTTCTCCCTGACGCCACCTTTGTCATCGACAGGGACAAGAAAGTATTGTTCTGGAACCGCGCCATGGAAGAAATGACCGGCATCAGGAAAGCCGATATTCTAGGGAAAGGCGACTACGCATACGCCGTTCCGTTTTATGGCGCTAAGAGACCGATGTTCATCGATCTGGTCGTGAGCGAACAACCTGATATCGAGCAAGAATACGACTTTATAAAAAGGACCGGAAACAGCATATATGGAGAGTCCTACGTCCCGGGGACCTACCAGGGGAAAGGGGCCTACATGTGGTCAACGGCGGCCCCGCTTTTTTCCAAAGGCGGAAATATAATCGGCTTTATCCAGTCTATCCGCGATATCTCAGATCGCAAACGTGCAGAGGATGCGCTGCGCAAGACCAGTTCCCTGCTGCACAATACCTTTCAGGCGAACCCCGACCTGCTTACCGTTCACGACAGGAATCTTCGGGTGGTCCTGAGCAACTGGCGCGGGCGGGAAGGTCCCTCTCAGGAAGGAAGTACGGACATTTCTCATTGCTATGAATGCTACATGCGCCGAAATAAGCCCTGTGAACGCTGTCCGACATTGGAGGTTTTTCGCACAGGGCGTGCTGTTAGAATGGAAGTAACGAATCCTCACACTCAAAGAATTTTTGAAGTGAATGCTTTCCCCGTTTATGAAGCCTCGGGCCATTTCGAACTGGTCACGGAACACGTGCGTGACATCACCGAGCGCAAGCAGGCTGAAGAAACGCTCCGGCAAAGCGAGGAAAGATTCCGCGAGCTGGCGGAAAATATCCGGGAGGTCTTCTGGGTAATTACTCCGAAGGAGGTGCTGTACGTAAGTCCAGCCTATGAAGAGATCTATGGCAGGACCCGCGCGAGCCTCTACATTGATCCCGATTCCTTGTTCGAGCTCATCGTTCCAGGGGATAATCAGCGTATTCGACAAGCTTTTCAGGATCACCTCCGAACTTTGGGCCTTTTCGAAGAACAATATAGAATTATTCGCCCCGATGGAGTCCCCCGGTGGATTCGCGCTCGTGCCTTTCCTGTATTGGAACAAGGCCAGGAGGTTCGCTCGGTGGGGATTGCGGAAGACGTGACCAGTCTCAAGGAGGCTGAGGAATTTCTTTGCATCGAGAGAGACCTGGCCCTGGGGTTGGGAGCAACCGGCAGCCTGGTTACAGCAATGGAACTTCTCCTCGAAGCCAGCCTGAAATCTGATTCGCTTGATGCCGGAGGCATCTATCTGATTGACGGCGACACAAAATGCCTCCGGTTGGTATGCCATCGGGGCTTATTGGATAGTTTCGTCGAACAGGTCTCATTCTTTGAGCCCGACTCGCCAGTGGGGCGATTCGCCATGAAAGGCGAGCCCGGCTATTGTTCCAGGCCGGCCGACATCTTGGCGATGGGCGATCTTTTCCAATCGGAAGGAATAACGGTTTTGGCCGCTATTCCGGTGAGGGTCGAAGGAGAAGTTGTGGCACTGCTGATCGTTGGCTCGCACGTTCTGCCGGAAATCCATGGTAACATTAGAAGCGCGATTGAAACCATTGCGACTCACATCGGCGCAATAGTGTCCAGGGTACGGCTTGGAGAACAGGTTAAAGCCCAAGGCGACCGTCTTCAGGAGACTAATGCCGCCTTGAGAGTTCTGCTCAAACAACGGGAGCTGGACCGGACCGACCTTGAAGAATCCATGTTAAGCAATGTCAAGCGGCTTATTTTACCCTATATCGAAAAGCTAAAGAGGAGCCGCTTGAGTGATGATCAGAGAGTCTACGTGGAAATACTGGAATCTCATTTGCAGGAAATCACGTCCCCGTTTGTGCGCAAAATCTCTGCCCCTATGCTGGGACTCACTCCAATGGAAATCCGGGTCGCGGACCTCATAAGGCAGGGGAAGAGTTCCAAAGAGATTGCCGATCTCATCGCAATCTCCGAGCGGGCAGTCATATTCCACCGGCAGGGCATCCGCGGCAAGCTGGGTCTGAGAGGCAGAAAAGCAAATCTTCAGACGTATTTGAGCGCACTCTCATAGTTACAGGTTTTACCTGTAATTATCCTGCACATCTTTTGACTCGCTTTTCACATTTCACTATGCCATTTTCTCCACCAGGAGAAGGCCTGGCGAAAGGGTGATGTTTCGGGCGCCCGGCACCGCCAGGCCTTCAATTTGTTGGTACTCGCAGTATGATTACGCAACAGGCTCCGGCAACTGGAAGGATTATCAATGATGGCGCAAGGACGAGTAAAATGGTTCAATGACAAAAAAGGATACGGTTTCATTGAAACAATTGAAGAGGGGGACGTATTTGTCCACTACACCGCTATTGCTACTGAGGGATTCCGAACTCTGAACGAAGGCGATAGTGTATCGTTTGAAGTGGAGCACGGTCCAAAAGGACCGCAGGCCAGCAATGTTAAAAAACTGGATTAACGTGAACGTCCGTCGGTAAGGGCCGAAGGGGTGTCTTCGACCTGATTCGCCATGTCACTTTGCCAGGGCGAATAAATTTCGCACGGACAATGCGACCGGAAGGAGATTTTTCTACTGCAGCTAAGATTACTGCCCTCCCACTGTTTTAAGAAACATATCCGTTTCGGGCGAGGAGTTCATGACTATACTCTAAATGAGACGCCTTATCTGCTTTCACAAAAAAGCTACCCGATACTCCAATGAATGCGCAAAAGTCATCAGCGGAGCTAAGCGGCAGTATACCATCAAAAGCCATCAAGCATCTGAGAGAGCCGGAGCCGCTTTATTTTCATGTTGACGGCCAGTTTGGGGATTGCATGTAAGATAGGACCTTAAGCGGGGTGCATCTTTCGGATTGAGCTTTTCCCGAACACCGAACCGGGATTGGGAATTCTTTGCCCTCCCCGCTCTGTGGGCATAAGACCCTGTATTGAGGATCGCACCGCACAAAAGAACTGAGGCATTCAAACTGTGGCCAGGATACTTATTGTCGAAGCTGAAAAAAACATTCGAGAGTTGTTTGCCCTCGAGCTCTCCGAACAAGGACACGATGTCATACCAATTGAATCATGCTGCAATTTAGCAAAGAAAATTCAGCTTTTTCAACCTGATTTACTAGTCCTTGGTATCAAACAAATTGACCTTAACGGAAAAGAGATATTTACTGAAATTCACTCATTTTTTAAAGATCTGCCGATAATTATTTGGACCTCCTGTAATTCTCAGAAACATCAAACCGCAATGATCGAAACAGATTACTACGTTATCAAACACTATGATTTGACAGAACTGAAAGCAAAAATAAAAGTGGCATTAGAGGCTAGAGATTACATTTTCGACAGGGCCATTGTCTAAGAGGTTCACAACATAATTCAGGTACAAAACAAAACCCGGGCTGCACCGGCGAAGCTGATGCGTACGCCACCCCGGCGGTGCTTTTGAGTCGGCTACCCTATTTCAAAATATAAATACAATAACGAACCGCCCTTTCGTTTGCCTTCGACGCCAGCAGGACGAACTGATATTTTCTGCCCTGATATATAAAGTTCTCCGGCTTGCCGGTCCGGAGGCAAAGTTTCTTTTTGTCACTGCCTTTGGTAAGATAGCTCACAGCCGCCGTGTCTTTGAGGCACACGTCCTTGCCTGAGGGTTCATATAGAACTATGAGAAGATTGCCGTCAAAGGCCTGGGTCGTTTCACCGGGACCCACCCACGTCGGTTCGAGAACCAGATAAGGCCCCAATATCTTCTTGAAGTCGGCGTACTTTTGCTCCAGGGACTGCCGAGCGGCATTCAGAGTTTCAATTTCAGAAAGTTTAGACTCCAGCTCATCTCTAAGTTTATTAATATCGGCCTTCGCTCTTTCCAGGTCTTTTGAAACTGAACTCAGCTCAGAAGTCCTTTGCGCATTTTCAGCGCCATCGACTTTTGACGCAAGTTCTCTAAATTGTCGTTCCAGATCGCTGTATCCATTTTCCAACTTCTGGAGGGAATTACGCAATTCGATATTCTGATCCGCCAAAGCTTTGCGTTCTTTCCCACCCGTTAGAATCTCCTCGTTGTCCCTGGCCAATTGGCTATGATACTTGCCATGCACAATAAAGTAAGTCGCCGAGACCGACAACCCCATGAGACAAAGGAGCCAGACCAGCAGGATTACGGGACGTATGCCGGCTTTTCTCTTCGCTTCTTTCCTTCGCGCTGCAGCTTTCGGAGAAAGATTGATCAAGATCATAATGGGAACCTTGTGCTGATCCGACTCGCATGAAATCTCACGGGAAGGCCGGCATCCGCCTGTCTTCCCGCCTCCAAATACTCCTGCGGCACCTCCGGCATTCCCCCTTCTTTGCCGTTTTGCTTCTCGCCTTTGTCAACACCATGGCAGCCGGAGGCGTTCGCTTTGTGAAACCATATCTTTTTTATTACACCCTCACACTCATGCTATGAGAATCCAAATGCTTCTTTGTAATCTGCCCCATCTTGGCGCCGCATTCAAGACAAATTACCTCGTCATCCCGTTCAGGATGGTATCCTTTGGCGCGACTGCCCGGGCCGATGGAAGCTCTCGTGCTTTAGCCTGCGTGATCTCGCTGATTCGGCCCGGCAGGCGCCGGGAGCGTGCTCGAATTGTACAAGTCCTTATTTTTTCTTCAGGGCGGCTACGAATCCGACAGCGCAAAGAAAGGTGGCCTCATCAAGTCTATAGTCTTCAGACGATGCCCTGTTAATCAGGACCCATTCACGCATTTTTGGCCTTCCAAGCGGCTGAAACGGGACGACGTGTTCCTTGCTCAAAAGATGCGAGGCAACATCTTCGGGCACTTTGACTCCAACCCCCTCTTCATAAACGCAGGCAAAAAGCTTCCCGTGGATGTAATAAGCCGGACACCCGAACATCTTTCCACCCTTAACATCAGGAAGATCCAGCAGCATGGTGTCAAGCACCTTTTTATGTTCGGGATTGAAGGATATTTT
>Ga0326728_10006497_pt1 | contig 31381 bp, 26 predicted proteins | sample MB3enrmetagenome_FD_207602 | JGI IMG/M metagenome (GOLD analysis project Ga0326728, IMG submission 207602) | Lab enriched peat soil microbial communities from McLean, Ithaca, NY, United States - MB31MN | ecosystem: Environmental > Terrestrial > Soil > Wetlands > Peat | place: USA: New York...
GGCACCGAAATGAGCCTGCATCGTGGCGTAGATTTCGGGCCGGTGGGCCATGACGCGGAACATATTGGGGACGTTGCCGCGCAGGGCAAAAGCCTTGTCGTAGAGAGCGGCGATTTCGGGGGCCAATTGGCTGCGGTCGACGCGGGAAATCCGGGACATTGCGGCTCCTTTAGGTCCTTTCTCATGGTACCGTTTGGGGCCGATTCCCGCGCCGGTTTCGCAATGGGTTTTGTTACCGGTGGAGGCGATGGTGATTCTTTTGACGCGCTCCGCGAGGTTTGCTAACGTAGGAGAGGACAATCCTGTTGCCAAACACTCCTCAGTAGCTCAATGGCAGAGCATTCGGCTGTTAACCGAAGGGTTGTAGGTTCGAGTCCTACCTGAGGAGCCAAATTCCCGACAACTTAGTGAAGTTGGAGAACGCCGGAAACCGGTCGGCCCGTGCGCATTCCTTCGTCCAACCTCGATCTCCCGCTGCGTAATCCTTCCGGGCCGATTTCCCGGATTGGGACAGGATGCGGTCAGCGACATTCAAAGTTGGCTGCGTCTTCGGTGTTACCCTGGCCTTTGTATTGGGCGTGTTTCGGGTAGGGGCAAAGAGGCCGGCTGCGGCCGGGGAATGCTTTTCCCGTAGCGCTAACGGACTGGGGCGCGATACCTTTCTCGACCCAATTGGAAAGCGCGCCCAGGAGATCGAATTGGTCGAGCGATGGGCCGCCGCCGCAGTGACTCATTCCGGGAACGAAATAAAACTGGCTCCATTGGGAAACGGAATCAGGGCCGCCGTTCGTCGCAGCCATGTGCCTGAAGTAATCGAAGGTGTCGAGGGGCGAGAACCACGGGTCGCTGTCGCCGTGGTAGAAGATCAGCTTGCCGCCATGGTTGGCGAAGGTGGACAAATTGGTGGAGGTTGAGTCGATGAGAGGCTGAACGTCGTTGAGCGCTTCGGAATCAACGTCGACCTCAGTTGCTGTGGTTACCGGGCCGAAGATGCCGGGACCGGGAACAAGGATTCCTCTGATCCCGGTTGTGGCTGCGATGCCCGCATCGTAGAGGAAGCCCGAATAGACCTGAACTCCTTCGGATGTTTTGGGGCCGCCGATGGCCTTTTTTATGGCAGCGACTTTAGCAGGCGCGAGGCAGGAATCAGTCTGGCCTGCTTTACATGCCAGAACCGCGGGATCGAAATGACAATCGAGAGGATCGGAGATCATGCCGTCAGCCAGTCCGTCGATCGCGTCGCACTGTTTCATCATGGCATCCATGAACAGCTTGCGATCGTCATCGGTGATGGCTTGGGTGATGATGGGCTTTCCATTGGAATCCTTGGGCGCGATCTGGTTGAATGCCGCGGGAATCCATAGGCTGATGGCGAGATTGGAAAAGCCTGTGCGCATCGCCGGGTCACCGACGATGATTCCGTCGAACTCCGTTGGGTAGCGCTGCGATAGGACCATGCCTTCACGGCCCCCCGTTGAGCAGCCGGTGAAATACGACCAGGCGGCGGGCTTGCCGTAGTGCTGCGCGATAATTTGCTTAGCAAGCGCGGCGACCTGGACGTTGGCCTGATAGGCAAAGTCAAGAGAGGCCTGCTGGTCTTTCTCGAAGCTAAAGTCGAAGGCGCCGTTATGGCTCTTGTGGCCGGTGTCCGTGCTGACTACGGCGTAGCCACGCATGAGTGCCGGCTTGTCTCCAGCGGCTGTGGCGCCGACGGGAGGGTACACGATTCCGTTTCCGCCCGCGCCGCCCTGCATGAGGAAATCGCCGTTCCACTGGTCCGGCATGGCCAGCGCGAACTGAATACCGAATTCTTCGCCGCCGGCGCCCTTGCGGCGATTGATGACACCTTCAACGCGGCAATATGCCGGCAAAACGAACCATTGTCCCGGCGGGGCAAAAGGAATGGGCTCTTTGCTTCCGTCGGCGATTGAAACAGCCTTGGTGATTTCGACGCCGGGAGCTTTGAAGTTGGACAAATCGGCGCAGGAACCAGGCTGCTGGGACCGGGCGCAAGGTGCCAACAAGAATATCGAACCAATGACTGCGGACAGGAGACGCGTGTTCATGGTGCCTCGCTTCCTTGAGTGGGGGTGGCGGAACGATGGTGCCGCTCGCCGATTTCAAGCAATGCGCAAAGGGCGGACGGCGAAGTTGAGGGAGCCGACGCGCAACTGTCACAGCATGGAGATGCCAGCGTCGCGGTAGATTTCGGTGATGTAGCGCAAGTCTCGCAGGCCTTCCTCGCCCGGAGTTTTGGGCTCGAGGTTGTTCTGCACGCAGTTGGAAAAGTGATTGGCCTGGGCAGTGAACTGATAGGGATTTTTTTGTGGATTGGGCTCGTCGAGCACGGTGGGCGGAACGCGGGGTCCGTTGAAGTACTCTGCGTGGAGATGCTGGCCGTCGTAATTGAAGGCCGGCTCGGCTTCAATCCAACCTTTGGCACCATACACTTTGAAGAAGCCGTCCATTTGCGCTCCATACGTAGTGGCACACGAGGCCACAATGCCGGAGGGGAACTTCATGGTCCAGGAGAGATTCTCTTCCACTGAAGTGAAGCGGCCGTCGTTATCGATGACGGAGCTAAAGGATGCGAGGCTGGCTGGCTCTTCGCCGGTGAGATAGCGGGTGGCGTTGAGGGAGTAAATGCCAACGTCCATCAGCGGTCCGCCGCCGGCGAGTTTCTTGTCGAGACGCCACTCGCCGAGCCTTTCGCTGAAGCCGAATGCGGTTTCGATGGCTTGGACCTGGCCGATGGCGCCGGAGCGAATGAGATCGACCGCCTTGAGGTTGGTGGACTCGAAGTGGCAGCGATAGGCAATCATAAGCTTGACGTTGGCGGATTTGCAGGCGGCGATCATCTGCTCGCACTCGGCGACATTGATGGCCATGGGCTTTTCGCAGAGGACGTGCTTGCCCGCTTTGGCCGCACGAATGGTGAATTCGGCGTGCATGGAGTTGGGCAGTGCGACGTAGACAGCATCGACGTCCTTGTTGGAGATGATGGAGTCGAAGTTGTCATAGGTGTAAATGGAGGACTCGGGGACACCGTAGTCGGCGGCGATGCGCAGGGCCTTGTCGCGATGGCCGCTGACGAGCGCGGTAACTTTGGAATTCGAGGAATTGCGGACGCCGGCCATGAAGATTGCGGCGATGCGGCCGAGGCCGATGATGGCGTAGCCGGTTTGACGTCCGGGAGTTTGGGCAAGAAGGGGCGAAGCGAAGCGCGCTGCGAGACCAAACGCGCCTAATGCGGCGAATTCGCGACGAGTAAATGACATGAGGATCACTATAAACCTCCGGATCCGCGGCGTGTGAATATTGGCGGTAACGGGCTGAGCTTCAGCAAGTTAGGGGTTTTGGCGACGGAGGCGGAGCGAAGATGCAGGCGACTGCGGGCCAAGCGAGTGGAGCACAGATTCTTGTCGCTGCTTAGAGGGATCAAGGTCGGGGAAGTTAGCGGATGGCCGCCGGGTCTTGATGCGGGAGTTCGACTTCACGTATAAAAGACTTAAAGCCCCGCAGAATCACTGGATTATCAAAGCTGCACGTTCAATCTACGAACGGGTAGTCCGCCGTGAACCTGTATCTTTATCCAATTGATTCATTCATAACGCCACACAACGGCGAAAGAGAAGGAACCAATATGAAACAGGGCAAATCAAGCATCGTCAAGCCGCTGACGACCAACAAGCACCTGATCCGCTGGGTAGAGAAGATGGCGGAGCTTACGCAGCCGACCGCCATCCACTGGGTGGATGGAAGCCAGGAGGAAAACGACTGGTTGTGCGACGAACTGGCGGATTCGGGAACATTCATTCGGCTGAATCAGGAGAAGTGGCCGGGATGCTTTTATGCGCGCTCGGACCCGCGCGATGTGGCGCGCGTGGAGGATCGGACATTTATCTGCTCTCTTTCAAAGGACAATGCCGGGCCGACGAACAATTGGATTGAGCCGTTCGAGATGCGCAAGAAGCTCAAGGAGCTCTTCAGCGGTTGCATGCGCGGCCGGACGATGTATGTGCTGGCCTTCAGCATGGGTCCGGTGGGGTCGCCGATGTCGCGCATCGGAGTGGAATTGACCGACTCTCCTTATGTCGTGGTGAATATGCGGATCATGACGCGGATCGGGATGCCTGTGTTGGGGGAAATCGACAAGGGGGCGGCACGCGTGGTGCCGTGCATGCACTCGGTGGGCATGCCGCTGGCCGCAGGACAGAAGGACGTACCGTGGCCGTGCAACGACGAAAAGTACATCGTTCATTTTCCCGAGGCGCGCGAGATCTGGAGCTACGGGTCAGGGTACGGCGGGAACGCCCTGTTGGGTAAAAAGTGTTTTGCGCTGCGCATCGCCTCGAACATTGCACGCGACGAAGGATGGATGGCCGAGCACATGCTGATTGTCGGCGTGGAGTCGCCGCAAGGAGAGAAGACGTATGTGGCGGCGGCGTTTCCGTCGGCGTGCGGCAAGACCAACTTTGCCATGCTGGTGCCACCGAAGGCCTTCGACGGCTGGAAGGTGACGACGGTTGGCGACGACATTGCGTGGATCAAGCCGGACGCAAACGGGCAACTGCGCGCCATCAATCCCGAGAGGGGATTTTTTGGCGTAGCGCCGGGCACGAGCGAGAAGACAAATCACAACGCGATGGCGACACTGCGCAGGAACACGATTTTTACCAACGTTGCGCTGACGCCGGACGGCGGCGTGTGGTGGGAAGGCATGACGGAGGAGCCTCCGGCAGAATGCACGGACTGGCGCGGCGAGCGATGGACCCCGGAGATCGCCAAGCAAACCGGCGCCAAGGCGGCGCACCCCAACGGGAGATTCACAGCACCGGCTTCGCAATGCCCTTCGATTGATGCGGCGTGGGAGGACCCCGCGGGCGTGCCGATTGGAGCATTCGTATTCGGCGGAAGGCGGTCGACGACGATGCCGCTGGTGTTCCAGGCCTTCAATTGGAGCGCGGGCGTTTACGTGGGCGCCACGATGGGATCGGAGACGACAGCGGCGGCAAGTGGCGCGGTCGGGCTGGTGAGGCGCGATCCCATGGCGATGCTGCCCTTCTGCGGCTACCACATGGGCGACTACTTCCGGCACTGGATCAAGATGCAGCGCTCGCTGAGCTCGACGCCGCGGATTTTCAACGTGAACTGGTTCCGCAAGAGCGACGACGGCAAGTTTCTGTGGCCGGGCTTTAGCGAGAACATGCGCGTGCTGAAGTGGATCGTAGACCGAGTTCATGGACGCGCACAGGGCAAGGAGACGCCCATCGGCTGGACGCCTTACTACGACGACATGGAATGGGCCGGGATTAACATCTCGCGGGCGGAGTTCGACCAGATGCAGGAAGTGGACCGCGCGGCTTGGCGCAAGGAGCTGATTGGGCACGAAGAGCTGTTCATCGACGTGCACGACCATCTGCCGCCAGAGATGATCTACGAGCGCGAGCTGCTGATCTGCAGGATGTGAACCGGCGTCCGTCGAGAGGGCGCGGCGGCCTTCAGGCCGCGGCGCATTCCACGACAGGGCTGAAGCCGAGTTGGCGGAAGAAATCGACGACAATTGAGGTTGTTTCGTCGCTGGTGAAGGGCGCTGCGCGGAGGACCAGTTCCGCGCCGGCCGATCGGGCAAGCGTCTCCATCGGAGCCGCGGAGGTCAGTGATTGCGGAGTGACGGCGATGGCGATGCATTTCTCGCGCCGGTTGGTACAACTGGCCAGATCGGCGACGGACTGCTGAAGAGTGGGAGTGGCGATGACCGTGTGCGGTGGCGCCATACGGTCTAACAGCCAAAGAATCTCGAGCTTGGACTCGAGCTCGTCGGGGACGCAGTCGATGACCAGGTCGGCTTCTCGGACCGCATCTTCAATCGAGGCGACAAATGCGACAGCGGGGAGCGCCTGAGGGCTCAGCTCCTGGCGGATCGACTCGCGCGCGTGGTGAAGGTTGCCGGGCATCACGTCCTCAAGGAAGACGCGATAACCGGCACGGGCAGCACCTAAGGCGAGCCGGCGGCCGAGCGGCCCGGCCCCGATGATGGCGACGGTGATCACAGCCTTGAAAGAACCGTAGAGATCACTTGATGGCGAGGGCCGCGGCCACTTCCTCGACGCTGGGGCGGGCGTTCACCAGATGCTCGGCGACCTTGGCGCGCTCGTCGGGAGAGAGCGTAGGGGCTAATGCGAGCACCCGGCGCAGGGTCACGGCAACATCGTCAATGTAGTTCATCAGGCGGATGGCTTCACCGGAAAGCGGCATGATTGTCCTCGAGAGTGAGTTCCGCTTCCATTGTAGGGTGCGGGGCGCAGCGGTGCGAAGAGGCCGAGAGTTCGCAGAGTCGTGGCCTGGGAGCAGGAGTCGATGCTCATCGCGCTACGGGTGCTGCTGGATGTCGATATCGACGGTGGCCGTGGAGCCCGAAGCTGCAAGGCCGAGAAGTTTGGTGGCGACTCCGGGGAGCGAGACGGGGAGGAAAGTGACCGAACCGTCAATCGCTGAAGTGGCGGCGGCAGCTTGCGTGGCCAGGAGCGCGCCTTGGGTGCAAATGGTGTGCGGCGAGCATGGCGGCGCCCAGGCGTAGAGCGCCTGGTAGAGCGCGACCGTGCCGCCGGCCATTGGGTTGCCGTCCATGTCGAGGAGGCGCAACGCGATCTGGTTGGGCGTGCCGGAGGCAGCAAGGATTTGGCTGTTTCCGGAGATCGGCTCGAGCAGCGCGTATTCCGGACGCGCTCCGTAGGCCGAAAAAGCGACACATTGGCTGGTCCCGTTGAGACAGGCGTCGATGCTGACGATTTGACCCTCGGCGAGTGGGCCAACGGTGAGAGCCTCGGTGGCGATGCCTGCGGAGTTGGTGATTGCGGCAATCGGACCTTCGGGCGCGATGCCGCCACCAGTGGGAGTTTGCCATGCGACTGACTGGCCGGCGAGGGGCATGCCGCTCGAAAGGACCAGAGCCTGCACGGTCCAGGTAAGAGTGGCTCCGGCAGCAAGCGCAAGCTGCGGCGTGAGAGAGGAAACTGCGGGCGCGGATCCGCCGCCGAATTGCGCCTCGACACTCGAGCCGTTGGTGAGCGAGGCGGTGATGATGGACCACGTGCCGTCGATGGCAGTGACGTTCATGGTGACGCGGCCGTCGCCGGTCGTGGTCGCCGAACATACAGACACACCGCAGGCGAGCCTGGCCGTGCCGGCGGTGACAGTATAGAGGACGGTGATGCCGCCAACGGGCGTGAGCCCTGCTGAGAGCGCCGTGACAGTGAAGGGAAGAGGCGCGCCGATGGGAACGGTATTTGAGGGCGCGTTGACAAGGGTGAGCGCGTCGCCTGTGCCGGAATCGTAACTGATGCCGCCGGGAATGATGGCCGCCGCGTAAAGAGTGGGCAGGTCATCGACCTCAACGTCCACAGAACCCGTAACGCCGGAGGCCGCAGGCGGCGCAATGGCGGTGATCTGGTTGGGCGAAATGCTGGTGACGAGCGCGGGCTGGCCTCCGACGAGAACTGTGTCGGCGAGGCGGAAACCTGTGCCCTCGATCGTGATGGGACCGCCGGAAGCGGACAAGTGCGTAGGTGAGACTGTATCCGCGTAAAGCAACCAGCCGTCATAGGCGTAGTCAGGGCGGCCGTCGCCGCGCAGGTCGGCGATACCGATGCGCACAATGTCGTCGGCATTCGAGGAGACGCGCAGCCAGGTTTCGCCCGTGGTGAGTCCATTGAGGCCGGGTGCGGCGCCGATGGGTGTTGCGCCGCCGGAATCGAATGCGTCCCATACGCCGATGGTGGGCATGGCCTTGGAGTTTGACGGCGCGCCGTTTTCGTCAACCGCCTCGGTGACGACTGTGAAGATTCGATTGCCGCGAACCGGAAAGGTGAACCAATCTGTCTGGCCGATCTGGCTCAAGCGCCCGCACCAAAGGCCGCCCGTGGGCATCGGGCGCGGCTCGGAGACAGAGCCGATGGCATCGTTGAAGTCCGCGACGGGAGTGTCAGTAGCCGTGACGGTGAGTGTTTGCGTGCTGCCGGGAGACAGGGCCGAAAGAGTGATGGAGTTTAAAGTGCCGGAGGGTAAGACCTGACCCTGAGAGTATGGGCCGACGGAGTTCTCGAGAATGTAAAGCGGATCGATGGCCTCTAAGGTGACCTGGTAGCTGGCGGACGTCATGCCGGGCGGGAGCGGGATGCCGCTCAGATCAAAGGAGCCCTGCAGGGCGGGATCATTCGAGCCCCACATGGTGAGTGAGTTGCCGCTTGGGTCGGAGAATCCCGTGATGGGATTGCCATGATCGCCGCTGAAGAGCGCGCCAGTTACGGCAGTCACGGTGTATTGGTAGAGGGGATTGCCATTGGCGTCGCGCGGGCGCGCCACCACGTTGACGCCCTGCATTCCGTAGCCGGTGCGGAAGCTGACGGTGCCCTGGATGGAGAGGGTGTTGGCCGCGGTGAGCTGCTTGCCAGGGAAGTTGGCGAGGTTGGCGGCGGTGATGGGGTAGATGCGGTTGACGGCGGCGATGTCGTCGAAGCGAACGGTGGTGGGGTTGGGAATGCATGCGCCGCCGCTCGAGCCACACGCGCCGCTGAGCGGTTCCATGATGGGCCAGCCCTGCATGCCGCCGGCTTCGCCATTGGTGGCCGCGCCGGAATTGACTTGCGCGTAGTCAAGGCCGAGAACGCGGCCGAAGGCGCGCTCCAGTTCGAAATTCATCATCTCGAGCATCGCGGAACTTGTTGCGCAGAGGCCGTTGAGGATGATGACAGCGTGAGCGATGGTGGCGTCGGGATTGAAGTTGTCTATCCAGACGTAGACGGCGTTGTTCTGGCAGGCATCGGGCTGGCTCGCCGTGGCGCCGAAGACGGCGTTGATGACCGAGCCGTCGAAGTCGTAGATCACAGCTAGCGGATAGTTGGTAGCTGCGGGCGTGACGTCGGCTGGTGCAGTGATCTGGCCGGACGAATTCACCGCGATGTTCGAGCCGTTCACGTCTTCATTGAGAGGGCCCACGTCGGTGAGGATGACGCCGGAGGTGGGAACAGCGCTCCACAAGGCTGCTGCGGCATCGACCATCGCCGTAGCCTGCTGATTGTTGACTGAAGAGGAAAGCGGACCCTGGTCGACGGAATAATTCACCTGGCCGCCTGCCCAATGAACGGGTACCCCAAGAACAGCGGGGTTAAAGAAGCTGGTTCCGGCGATGTACTTGGGGCCGCCGGCAAGGGCGCACGCGGGAACGAGGAGCAGCAGAGCGAGCGGGAGCGCGGCGCGCCGATGTTGGGCGGAGGAGAAATCGGCAATGCGCGCGGACATGGAGGTAGCGATGGGCACGATGGCTCCCGTTTGGAAGGGATCAGGGCAAGTACAAATCCATGCCCTTCCGGCAACTGTTAATCGTTTCTAATGCGACGGCGCTGGCTTTCGCAGGTGGTCGGCGAATTGCTCATCCGAGTCCAATGATGCGTGGGAGTCATCTTATTTAGAGCGGAATGGCGCGCAGAGGCGGGGCGCGGATTTGAGGCCGTTCCGTCTACAATCGATTCGGGTAAACCCATGGCAGAGATACGCGAAACTGTGATTCTTGGCTCCGGCTGCGCCGGATTGACGGCAGCGCTTTATACCGCGCGCGCCGGGCTCAAACCGCTGGTTCTGGAAGGTCACGAACCGGGCGGCCAGCTTTCCATCACGACTCTGGTGGAAAATTTTCCGGGCTGGCCGGATGGAATTCAGGGGCCGGAGCTGATCGGCAACATGAAGAAGCAGGCGGCGCGGTTTGGCGCGGAGTACCAGCATGCGCATCTGGAAGGAGTAGAGACGGGCGCGCACCCGATTAAGCTGCGCACATCGGCGGGTGAGTTGCACGCACGAACGCTCATTGTCGCTTCAGGCGCGAGCGCTCGTTGGCTGGGATTGCCGAGCGAGCAAGCGCTTATTGGTCACGGCGTCTCGAGCTGCGCCACCTGCGACGGATTCTTTTTCCGCGACAAGGATATAGCGGTGATTGGCGGGGGCGACTCGGCGATGGAGGAAGCAATTTTTCTCTCGCGCTTTGCATCGAAGGTTACGCTGTTGCATCGGCGCGAAGCTTTTCGCGCATCCAAGATCATGCTGGAGCGCGCCGTCGCGCACCCCAAAATCGAGTTGCGGACAAACACGGTTGTAGACGAAGTACTGGGCGTGGATGAGAAGGAAGTGAAGGGTTTGCGCCTGCGCGACGTGAAGAGCGGCGAGCAGGACGAGCTGAAGGTGAGCGGGATGTTTCTGGGTATCGGGCACGTGCCCAACACAAAGGCATTCGTTGGCCAGATCGATCTGGACGACGATGGGTACATCAAGACGACGAATAATGTGTTCACAACGCGGAAAGGAGCTGTTGTGCCCGGCGTTTTCGCGTGCGGCGATGTGCAGGACCGGCGTTACCGGCAGGCGATCACCGCGGCCGGCTCGGGATGCATGGCGGCGCTTGAAGTGGAAAAGTATCTCGAAGAGCACGGGCGTTGAGAGAAGCGGGGAGCAAGGGAACAAGGCGACGAAGAACCCGGGGGAAGAATTAAGCGGATCCAGCCAGCTCGTGATCAGGAGCGATTTGGCCGGATCGCCAGATAAGTCGATTTTCAGTTGGTGATGATCAGAATTAGAACTGGTGGAATGCGAAGAAGGCAGCGGCGACGAGAAAGCCTCCTGCGACGGCGTGATTCCAGCGCAGGTGTGAGCCGAAGTAGTACGTGGCGAATACGCCGAAGACCGTGAGCGTGATGATCTCCTGGATCACCTTGAGCTGAACGGGAGAGAAGCGGCTATAGCCGATGCGGTTGGCGGGAACCTGAAAGCAATACTCAAAGAAGGCGATGCACCAGCTGACGACGATGACCTTCCAGAGCGGCTGCTGTTCGAACTTCAGGTGACCGTACCACGCAATGGTCATGAAAATGTTGGAGCAGATGAGAAGGACAATGGTCCACATTCTTTTATTAGATTCACGGAAAACGGCAAGTGTTGTGGAAGCCGTGCGGGCCACGGCGTTTTTTTTGACGAGGCTGCGGTGACAGCGCTCGGCGAGAATCTGGAACGACTGGAGGAAGCGATTGGCGCGGCTTGCCGGGCGGCGGGGCGCGCGCGCAGCGAAGTCGAGCTGATGGCGGTGTCGAAAACTTTTCCCGCGGAGGCGGTCGAGGAGGCAGCGGCGTTGGGGCTGACGCTGTTCGGCGAAAATCGCGTTCAGGAGTTCAATGCGAAACTGTTGCACGCGGCCGAGACAGGAACATGGGCGGTGCGCGACAGACTGCGTTTTCATTTGATCGGGCATTTGCAGTCGAACAAGGCGGCGAAAGCGGCGGAGATCTTTGACGGTGTGGACTCGCTGGATTCAGTGCGGCTGGCGGAGCGCTTGAACGAGGCTGCCGGGAAAACGGGCAAGCGCCTGCCGGTGCTGATCGAGGTGAAGCTGAGCCCGGAAGCGACGAAGAATGGGGTCGAGGCGGAGTCGGACGAAGCGGCGCAGCTTTTGGAGCGGCTGCCGGAACTGCTGGACCTTGAAGCGCAAGGCCTGATGACGATTGCGCCGTGGGGCGCGCCGGAAGATGTGACGCGGGCGTGCTTTCGCAGTTTGAGGACGTTGCGCGACCGGTGGGCGGCGGCACATCCGAACCTGAAGCTCGAGGTCTTGTCGATGGGGATGAGCGGAGACTTTCGGCTGGCCATTGAGGAAGGTGCGACGCGGATTCGCGTCGGCACGGCGCTGTTTGGCGCGCGCAAGCCACAAACCGAGGAACCAAGCCAGGAACCGGAGTTCGGTTGATGCTGCGAACGGTGGCGGAAGGCGTGACGCTTGCTGTGCGTGCGCAACCGGGCGCGAAGAGGACGGCCATTGCCGGGATCTACGGCGAGGGAATGGCGGCACAACTCAAAGTTGCCGTGCAGGCGCAGCCGATCGAGGGCCGAGCGAATGAGGCGTTGATTGCGTTTCTTGCCGAAGCTTTTGACTTGCAGAGAAACGCGGTCGAGCTCAAGTCGGGCGATCTGTCCCGGAGCAAAGTTTTCCTGTTGCGGGGAGTGACATTAGCGCGGGCGAGGGCAGTCCTCGCGCAGCGAATCGACGTCTGATTTATTTCTTTGGGGCCGACTGCCGCGCCAATTCCTTCTCAAATGCCTGCTCGTGATCGGCGATATAGGCCCTGTATCCGGCGGGGTCAATGAACGCGTCCTTGTCGCCGGCCCTCCAGCGCGGATATTTCTCGGTGAGATCGAAGTAGGAGCCGTGCGCGCCGAGAAAGATGTCGCAAGGGAGATTGTGAAGGATGGCAAAGCCGCGCTTATAGTCCGAAGCAATTTGCGGATAGGTCTTGTTGCCGACGAGTATGTAGCCAGGGTTCACGTTCGGGCTGCCGACGATGACGACGTGCAGAACACGGCCATTCTCAGCTTCGTCGAGGGTCCAGGTGGTGGTTCCGCGCGTGTGTCCGGGCGTGAGATGCGCGGTGAGTACCGTGCCGCCGAGCGAGACTGTGCTGCCGTCGTGAAGGATGCGATCGACGTGCGCGGGCGGATAGTGGTGAGCTTTTTGCGCGCCGTATTGAAAGTCAGTCCTGCCGCCCGATTCGACGACCGACACATCGACATCCATGACGTAGTATTTGGCGCCGGTGAGGCGAATGACTTGCTCGCTGCCCGCGCAGTGGTCGTCATGGGCATGGCTAATGAGGAGAATCTTGATGTCGCTGAAGCGGAATCCGAGAGACTCAACACTCTTTTTGATCAATGGTACCGAGGCTTCAAAGCTCGAGTTGATGAGAATGAGCCCGCGCGGCGTGGCGATGAGATAGGAGCCGAGGTCCTGGCTTCCGACGTAATAGAGGTTTCCGGCGATGCGGAAGGCGGGAAATGGAGCCATCCGCGCGGAATTGTCCTGGGCGGCGAGTGAGACGGCGGAACCGAGAAACGCGAATAGCGCAACGCGCCGAGCGAATTGAATGGCTTTCATTGAGTTTCTCGATCTTCGACTTGTTTGGCCAGCATTTCGATAGCGCATTCGAGGTGAACGCCGCGCGAGCCTTTGACGAGGATGACGTCACCGGGGCGGACGTTTTCAATAAGCCACTGACCGGCGGTGTCGGCGTCGCGAAGAAAGACGGCCGGCACTCCTCCGGCACATGCGGCAGTGGCCAGATGTTCCGCATTGCCCTGCACGGCGACCACGAGATCGAGTCCAGCCTCCGCGGCGGCACGCCCGCAGTCAACGTGCAGCGCGGGTCCGTGCTCGCCCAACTCGAGCATCTCACCGGCGACCAGGATGCGTCGGCCTTTGGCTGGACGCGCGGCGAGTGTGCGAATCATGGAGCGGAGAGCCTCGGGATTGGAGTTGTAGCTGTCATTAAGAATGGATGCGCCCGCGATTTCAATGACCTGGCCGCGCTTGTCGCCGGCAGTGAGCGAAGCAATGGCGGCGATGGCGGCATCAAGATCCACGCCCGCTTCAAGCGCGACGGCCAATCCGGCGACGGCATTCGACGCGTTGTGTGCACCGAGCAACTGCAGAGTGAAGCCGGTTTCGCGCTCGCGGGCGCGAACGCGGACGTGCAAGCCGTCGCCGTCCTCGGCTGAAGAGAGAATTTGCGGGTCAGCGCAGGGACCGGCGCCGAAATATACGACGCGGCCGGAAAAATCGCGGCCAAACTGTGCCGCGTAGGCGTCGTCGCAATTGAGGAAGGCGACGCCGTTCGCTGGAAGGGATTCAATGAGCTCGAACTTGGCGCGCGCAATGCCCGCCTGACCATCGGCAAAGTTTTCAATATGCGCGGAGCCGATATTGGTGATCACACCCCAGTCGGGCGCAGTAATTCTGGCCAGCGCGGCAATTTCGCCGGAGTGGTTCATGCCCATCTCAACGACGGCGAATTCGTGCTCTGGCATCAGGCGCAGAAGCTGCAAAGGCAGACCGAAGTTGTTATTAAGGTTGCCCTTCGATTTGAGGACATTGAACTTTGCGCCAAGCGCCGCAGCGACAGCCTCCTTGGTGGTAGTTTTCCCGGCCGAGCCGGTGATGGCTACCACGCGGCGGCCCCACTGGCGGCGTACATGGTGGGCGAGCGATTGCAAGGCGGCGAGCGGATCCTCGGCGATCAGGAGGGGCTGGGCAAGCGCTGCGTCGGGCAGGGAAGCGGCACGCGCGCGCGAGACAACAGCGGCGACGGCGCCGCGCTCGAAGCTTGCAGAGACGAAATCGTGGCCATCGTGACGCTCACCGCGAACGGCGAAAAACAGCTCGCCCGGCGCGACCGTGCGCGAGTCGATCGAGTAACCGGTCGCCACCAGCGCACCGGCATTGGGCACGCTGGCCGGTGCCTCGAGCACAGCTGCGGCGCCCATCGCCGCCTCTGCAAGTGTGAGATTCATTGCCCCTCACGATAACCCAATTCGGCAAGGATTGAAAGCGCGACTTCGGCGTCGTCGAAGGGTATGATGCGGCCCGCAAGGATTTGTTCTCTCTCGTGCCCCTTGCCGGCGATGAGAACGACGTCGCCGGGCTTGGCGGTCTCGAGGGCGAGACGAATTGCGGCGGCGCGATCGACTTCGACCATATATGCGACGCCGGTGGACTGAAGGCCCGGCTCGATCTCGGCGAGGATCGATGCCGGATCCTCTGAGCGAGGATTGTCGCTTGTGGCGACCACGAAATCGCTGCCTTCGCCAGCGGCTTGGCCCATCTTGGGGCGCTTGGTGCGGTCGCGGTCGCCGCCGCAACCGAACAACGTGATGACGCGCGAGCCGGAGGCAGCCGTGATCTGGCGGGCGAGGGCGGTCAGATTGCGGAGCGCGCCGTCGGTATGCGCATAGTCGACAATCACAGTGAATGGCTGGCCTCCATCGACGGGTTGGAAGCGTCCCGGGACTGGCTTGAGCGTTGGAACAGCGCCGGCAAGATGAGAAAACGAAACGCCACGGGCGTGGGCGGCAGTCAAGGCCGCCAGAAGGTTGAGAATGTTGACCTCGCCGGCAAGTCGCGAGGAAAGACAGACCGAGCCTGCTGGAGTTTCGAGTTGAAGCGTCGCACCGGAGGGCGTGAGCATGTAGCTCGCAGCGCGCCATTCACCCAAGCCGATTCCGTAGGTGCAAATTTCAGCGCCAGCGGCTCGAGCGGCCGCGGCGAGTTCCTCGGCGCGCGCATCGTGCGCATTGATCACCGCGACGCGGGGAGGCGGATAAACCTTCCCATCAAAGAGCAGGCGCTTGGCGGCGAAATAGTTCTCCATCGTCTGGTGGTAATCGAGATGGTCACGCGTGAAGTTGGTGAAGACTGCAACATCAAACGGAATTCCGATCATGCGGCCCTGATCGAGGGCGTGGCTTGAGACCTCAGTGACGAACTCTTCCGCGCCGCGCGCAACACCTTTTGCCATCATTTCAAACAGATCGCGCGACTCGGGTGTGGTGTGAATTGAGGGCCAAGTCTCTCCGGCGATATGGCACTCAATGGTGCCAATGAGAACGCTGGAACGTGCGGCGGAATTGAGGAGCGATTCGATGAGGAATGCGGTCGTGGTCTTTCCGTTTGTGCCCGTGATTCCAGTGGCGGCGAGCGAACGCTCGGGATGGCCGAAGAAGGCCGCAGAGGCTTGGGCGAGCGCGCGGCGGCCGTGCTCGACATGAAGGAGCGGAACATCCGGCTGATAAACCGTGAGATGGTCGAAGGTCTGCGCGGAGTCGGTGACGATGCCCAGAGCGCCGGCAGCAATGGCCTTCTCGACAAAACGATTGCCGTCGGTCGAGCCGCCTTTCATGGCCACGAAGACAGCGCCCGGCCTGACGCGGCGCGAGTCATACTCAACGCCGGTGACCGGCGCAGTGGAGCTGCCGGCAGAGCCGATGGACGCAACTTCGGAGATCAAATCGTTCCACTTCATCTCGAGGTTGATTGTAGATTGTTGCAATCGATGGGAGCCGGGGCGGTCGAAGTTACCCGCGCCTGCAGTTACGGATACTCGCCGACAAATTGTTCTACACGGTCCATGAGAACCTGGTGGCCACCGTCGATAGCGGCGGTTTGCTCGGCAGCTTCAAGGAGCGCCGAAAGCGAATTCTTCATTAGGTCGTACTGCGAATCTGCCTCCGCTTCGGAGCTGAGGTAGCAGGTATGAATCATCCAGCCATAGATGCCACAGGTAATGGCGAACGGAGCGACGCTGGTCGCGCGCTCTAGCGTGATGCGTGCGCCGAGAGAATGCTCTTCGTCGCGAACAACAATGCCTTCCTCGGAGCCGGGAAGGCCAATGGTCGCGGCCTCTTCGAACGGACGCCATGAGGAGCCAGTCACACTGTGAGGGTAACGCAGTTTGCAGGGACGCGATTAGCGTGCGCAGCGGACCACGATTTTAGTGCCGGGAGGTACCGATGTGCCGGGGGTAGGGGCTTGCTCGCGCGCAATGCCGTCTCCAATGATTTCGACCTGAAGGCCTGCACTTCCGGCCTGCTCGATGATCTCGCGAATCGGTAACCCGATCAGGGACGGCACGCGCAGATTTCCGGCGCTGGCCACGACAACTGTGTTCGCTGGAGTGGCTGGAGCCGATTTGAAATGAGCTGAGGCGGGCGCGCTGGGGGAAGGCCCGGAAGCGGAGCTGGGTTTGGGAGATGCAGGAGAATTCGCGGCCTGCGACGATGCAGGGCTAGAAGGCGAAGCCGCTTTGTCTGTCGAAGCACGTAGCGGATCGTCGCTGGGTAGATCGTTGGCGGCGTCGTAGAGGGCCTGGATGTTTTCCTCTTGCGCCGGAGCATCGTCTTCCGTGATAGGCGGGTCCTTCTTTGAGGCCAGGTCGACCGGGCGAAGCTCGATGTCGTGTTGGACGCCCAGGTACTCGAGGACCTGCTGCGCCACTTCGGCGAAGACCGGTGCGGAGACGGAGGCACCGTAGTAAGCGCCTTTGGGCGAGTCGAGAACGACGGCCACGGCGATAACGGGATTGTTCACCGGCGCGAAGCCCGCGAACGAGGCAATGTGCATGGTCTTCGAATACGTGTGCGTGACCGGGTCGATCTTCTGGGCGGTGCCTGTCTTGCCGCCGGAGGAGTAGCCGTCGAGTTGCGCCGACTTTCCAGTCCCGAAGAGAACGACGCCTTCCATCATTTTTCGCATCTCGGCGGCTGCGAGCGTACTGATGACGCGATGCGCTCCGGGCGGGAGCTGGCTGGGCAGATCTTCACCGGCTCTGACCGGGCTGGCTACGAGAGGCGGCATCGGCGCCTGATTGGCGGTTTGGTCTTGCATGAGGATGTGCGGCGGCAGGTAGACGCCGCCGTCGGCGATCGTGGAGACCATAGACACGAGTTGAAGCGGTGTGACAGCGATTTCCTGGCCGATGGCAACGTAGCCGATCGACGCGGGACGCCAATTCTTGAGCGGGCGGAGAAGGCCACGCGTTTCGCCCGGAAGCTCAACACTTGACCGCGATCCAAATCCGAAGCTGCGGATGTACTGGTACATCTTGTCTGGGCCAACCCTGAGGCCAAGCTTGATGGCGCAGACGTCGCTGGAGTGGGCAAGAGCTGCGGCCACCGGAATCGTGCCGAGGCCGCGGTCGCTCTTGTCGTCGTGGATGACCTGACCCGCAACGGTAATCTGTCCGCCCGAGCAATCGATTAAGTCATCGGGTTTGGCAACGCCCGAATCCATGGCCGCGGAATATGTGACGAGCTTGAAGGTGGACCCGGGTTCATAGACGTCGCTCACTGCGTGGTCGCGGAGCATATCGGGCGTGGCGTGGCGAATCTGGTTGGGATTGAAGGTTGGACGAATGGCGAGGGCCAGGATTTGCCCGGTATGCGCATCCTGCACAACGACCGTGCCGTTCAACGACTGCGTGCTTTGCATGGCGTGATCGAGCGCGCGCTCCGCCATGAACTGAATGTTTTCGTCGACGGTGAGAACGAGATTCTGCCCAGGTTCGGGGTCGCGCTCGCTCGAGCCCAGAACTTTCCGGCGAGCATCTACGGCCGTGTACATGAGACCGGGAGCGCCGTGCAGCTCGCTGTCGAATTTCTCCTCCAAACCGCCCAGGCCGCTGTCGTCGCTTCCAACGTACCCCAACGCTTGAGCGGCGAGCTGATTATCAGGGTAGAATCGCGCAAACTCCTGTTGGAAGAAAACACCCTTGATGTTCAGGGCTTTCACGGCGGCTGCGACCTGCGGGGTGACGCGCCGCGCGATCCAGGCGAAATTATGGCCATCGTTGAGCCGCGCTGCAATCTGTGTCTCGGTCGTGAGCGAGTCTTCAGGATCGGTGTGGACCAAAGAAGCGAGGGTGCGCGCGGTGGCTTGCTTGTCGGCGATCTGAGAGGGATCGGCATAGATGGAGGGGACCAGGACGGTCATGGCCAGCTCGCGGAGGTTGCGGTCATACAGAACGCCGCGGCGCGGAGCCACTTCAAAAGTGCGCTGCTGCTGCTTCTCGGCGCGCTCGACGAAGTCCCGATGGCGTACGATTTGCAGCCAGAACAGCCGACCCGAGATGGCGCAGACCCAGACCAGGAAAAAGAGGCAGATCACGAAAAAGCGCGCCCGCTTGAGGGGCACGCCTTTAGGTGTTTGAGTACGGCTGCGGATGGCTTGGGTGGCTGCCGACATTTTTCCTGGGTCCGATGGCCCCTGCTACTGCACCGGGGGCGCTGAAGAATCGACCTGTGCAAGAGTGGGAGCGCCGGGTGCAGGCCGCGCATCGGAGAAGATTACCTGGCCAGGCTGCGGCTCGGCGAGCCCAATCTGGCGGGCCATCTGGTCGATGCGGCCTGGCTGCGTGAGTTCGGCTTCGCTCAAGTGCAATTGGCGATTCTGCTCGCGCAACTGGTCGAGCGTTTGCTTTTCGCTCTCGACTTGATAGCTGCTCTCGATGGCGTAGAAGTGCTGCAAGCCGTAAATCATGATGAGAGAGAAGAGCACGGCCACGGCGGCGGAGAAGACACGCATCTCGCGCACGCGGACCGGATCAGAGGCCTTGACGAGGCGGGTGTTGTCCAAATGCTTCGTGAAATAGTACTCGGGCATGCGCACGCGGCGGCGGAGTTGCATCTGCTGCGCCATCATCGCGGCGTTGTGCTCGGCGATTCGCGCGCCCAAGCCTCGCCCGGTCTCAAAATAAGTTGTTACACATGCCGCCATCTTCGTTCTCCTCGCTCTGCCGGCCTATTGCCGTTCCGCTGCTCTCAGCTTGGCGCTGCGCGAGCGCGGGTTGCGGTTGATCTCGTCTTCTGTGGCAGTCACGGGCTTTCTGGTTAAAACTTTCCAGATTCCCTTCTGCGTGCCTTCCCGGATGTTGTCTTTCGCGATGCGATCTTCCAATGAATGAAAGCTGATGACTACGAGCCGTGCGGAGGGCTTAAGCAAATTCGGTGCGGCCTCAAACAAAGCCCGGATTTCTTGCAATTCCTGATTAACGAAGATGCGCAAAGCCTGGAACGTTCTGGTAGCCGGGTGAATATATTTCATTGGCGGGACGGCTGAGGCTACGATTCTGGCTAACTGCGCCGTTGACGTAACCGGCCGCCCCCGCACAATGGCTCTGGCGACTGTCCGCGACCTCCTTTCCTCACCGTATTCGTAAATGAGATTTGCCAGCTCGCGCTCGCCCGTCTCATTCACCACTTGTTCGGCGGTCGGACCGGATCGCGTATCCATACGCATGTCCAGCGGTCCGTCCGCCTGAAAACTAAACCCTCTGCGCGCCTCGTCGAAGTGCAGGCTGCTGGCGCCAAAGTCGGCCAGCAATCCGTCGACTGAGCGATGCGCAACGTGCTCGGCGATAGTGCTGAATGCTTCGCCGATCAAAGTCACTTGCGGCGCCTCAGTGCCCAGCTCTTCACAAACTGCTGCGAGCCGCGTTCTGGCCAATTCCAGCGCCTCAGGATCGCGGTCGAATCCGATGAAATACCCCGCCGATCCCATTTGCCTGACGATGCCTTCAGCATGTCCCGCCAGGCCCAGCGTGCAGTCGACGTAGGTGCCGCCCGGTTGCACGCGGATAAGGTCCATCACCTCTTGAAAAAGAACCGGCACATGGCGTACTTTTTGCTGCGTCATGCGCGCCCCCCTGAGGGGCTTACGATTTACTCCCCTCGGCCAGAATTCCGCCTACCTGCCTGCGATCGTCCGAAGTGAGATTGCTGGTGGGCAAATCCTGTTCAAATGCTGAGCGGTTTACCACCTCGAGGTGAGTGATCTTGCCCATGACGGCGAGATCGCCCTCCAGCCTGGCCGTGGAGCGCAGGATCTGCGGAAGCATGATCCGACCCTGAGCGTCCACCTTTACTTGTTGGCCGTAATAGCTGGTCAAATCGAGGTACCTCATCACCGAGTCGTTCATCGTGCTGTGTTTTGCCAGTTGAGCTTCAATCTTTTCCCACTCGCCAAGCGGCCAAATCTGGGCTCGCTTGCCGTCCTCGCTGGTCACGTAAAGGTCGGTTACGTTGGCAGCATCCAGCAACTGCTTGAACGGGACCGGGAGCTTGAGGCGCCCGTTCTCCTCGACCTTTGCTGGATGGTTGCCGCGAAACATTTGCCGTCCTCGTTTGTCTTCCGCGGCGACCCGAGCTGCCGTACCGCGAACTGAGTTCCCTGAAGCTTTGTTCCGGGTTAGCCAAAGTGGTTCCCCAAATTAATTGGCTTCCGGATTTGCGATTCCCGTTGGGGAATCGGAGTAAACTTAGGAGGAAAGAGGGGTTATGGATTGATTCCATATGACTCCATCTGACTCCAAAATATTCCATCTCGGTCGATAGTACCCCTGAAATTCCTCTCCGCCAAGTGAAAAATCGGTGGAAAGTGTTGGAAAAGCAGGCTCTCTGCGGGAAAGTCGACTAATAGAACAAAAAATTTGCGACACCACAAGATGTGGGGTTTACTGCTGTGATTCCCCGTCTAGACAGGTGTTCCCGGTTGTGATAGGAGAACAAAAAGCGAAGATAGAGATCAGAGATCCGGGATGGCCTGGTGCGAGCAGGTGCGTGGAGGAAAATGGAGAGCGCCGAATCCGATGGTTCCCGCGCAGCAGCCGGACGGAAGCAGACTAGGCGGCGCTTGCGCTATGGATTGACGGCAGTATCTCCGGCGAGGGCATTGTCGAGAGCTTGCCGGATGGCGTCCTTGACCTTGCCGCTAACGATCCAAAAATTGAGGAGGAACCAAAGTGCGCGGCTGAGCAAGCTTCCGAGACCCCCCGTCGCCAGCTTGGTGCGAATGGCATTCAGCCGTTGAACGATGAGATCGACGATCGTGTCCAACTGGCTGGGGGCGATTGCGGAGCGCGCGGGCAGCGGGACTTCAGCGGTTGCTTTGCCGCAAAGCGGGATGAGAGGCATCCAGACTTTTCCCTGAGGCAATGCCGGATTCGGACTGGGACAGTCAACCAGGAACTGAGCCTTGATTTGAGCGGCGTAGGGCCCGGCTGTCGTGAGCGCCTCATCAATGAGGGGGTTCGTTGCCAGGACAGCAAAGTGCTCGCGCAGAAACTGCTGGCAATTTCTACGGCCGAGCAGAAAGTCGTGCTTGCGGAAATCGCGGCACAGGAATCCGCCGAAAGCGCCAAGCGAGCCGCATTGCAAGGCCGGTTTGCCTGCTTGCACCGAGTCGGGGTCGGATGGGGCAATGGCGAAGCGGCTGAACGATGAACCACCCATCAGCGACGCCAGGCTCTCGCCCAGAAAACGCGATTGCGACAGGGTGACGTTGAAGAAGCTCATGAGGATGGTCCAAATTCCCTGGTGCTCTGCCGGCACGTACGGGCCGGAGTAGTTGCTGTCTCCCATCGGAAAAGGAGCGATGGTGAGGACGGCTGCGTTAGCCTCGCCGGGCGATGAGGGATTGGAGACCTGGTTCAACTCGTCCGCGAGATAGTTGTCAGCCAGCGCGAATGGAGTGTTGTCGGTGACGCCGCCGTCGACGTTGACGGTCTGTATGGACGAGCCGATTCCCGCAGGAAAGGCGGGAGGAAGTTGATTCGAGGTTGGGCTTAGCGGCTCCCAACCGGGGAATTGATAATCGGCGACATCGCGGGTGAGAACTCGCGAGGCGAGTGCGACAGGTACGGCTCCAGTGGCTTTCGCGGATTCCTGGAGCAAGGGCCACGCGCCCTGGCCTGGCTGGCCAGCCGGCAGCGGCTTTGCGAGAGGCGCAAGCGGTGGTTTGCCGTGTGTCACTTCAAATTGCAACCGGTCGCCGTAGTAGGACACAAACTCCTCAGCCGAGGTTGCGCCTGGGTAGAGGCCATACGGGATACCGCGCGTGTTGGTCAGCGTGAGAAAGAGGTTCAGGTTGTCCGCAATGTAGGGACGCGGAGATGCAGCGGCAGGCGTGAGCGCATACGCTGCAATCTCGTCGATGATCGTGCAGTCGAGCAGAGAAAGGAGCGGACCGTCGCCAGCCACGTCGTTTGTTTCGAGGAGCCGGGAGATGTCGATTCTGTTGACCCAGCTCTCGTAAAAAGTGTTGGTGGTGTTCTGTTCATCGCCAGTTTGAATGTGCTGGAAGGGTTGCTGCACCATGACGGACGCGATTGCCGCGCACATGCCGCCCGCGGAAGCCCCGGTGAAAACGTCGATCTGCACATCGTGGAGCGGTGCCACGGGAGGCACGGGCCCTGGTGCAGGATTCGCCAGATAGGCTTTGAAAGCCGCCTTCGTGGCCTCCCATTCCTCCAGCGCCTCCATGAGGAAATCGAGCACTCCCGCGGTATAGGCTCCCGCGGAGACGGCTCCTGCCATATTGATGCCAAGCCTGAATGTAGCCATGTGTCACCTGCCGTGAGTCGGATGATTGCGCGGGTGCCGCAGCCTTGGACGCGGATGTTGGAAGTGTGCGGCCCGGACTGCATTGCTCCCACTGCACAATGTCAACGCGCGGGGAACTCAAAACGATCAGGTCTTAAAACGGGTAGATTCGACTGAGAATGGATGCTACCACAGGAGGTTTATGGAAAATCAATGGGAATTGCGCCGGAAAACGTGAAAATCCGCGCAATCCGGCAAGGTTCCACATTTCCGAGTGGAATGGCGAAGAGAACATCGCAGGACGGTGAGCCGACGGTTACTTCCTGAGGGCTTTGGCGCGAAGGCGGGTGCGGACGAGGACGAGATCCAGCAGATAAACGAAGACCAGAATGTTGATGGCGAATAGGCCCAGGTGAATCCAGGTGACATGGCGATAGATTTCGAAGAGTTCCCAGGGAAGGAACGAAGCGGTAATGGCGAGAGTGAGGAACTCGCCCCAGGCTTTTTCAAGATAAAGGCCGATGCCTTCAACCAGGGTGACGGCGGCGTAGCAAAAAGCGAAGAAGCCGATGCGACGCAAGAGGGGATCGTTGACGAGGGAGGCTTTTTCAAGGACGAAGGAGACGAGGCGTGACTCGGGATTGAAGCGAAGATGGCGGGCGAAGAGGTCGATTTCGTCGGCGAGGTCTTTGTGGAGCAGGCGATGTGCGCCGACGCCGACGGCGATGAAAAACAGGGCGTGGAGAAACTTGTAGAACGCGATGAGGACCAAAACGCGGTTGTGGTGCTGGCCGGAAGAACGCGGAAGGCGGGAGCGTCGAGGCATTGGGAATCAGATGGCGCTGAAGTCAAGGGTAAATGATCAGAGAGATAGAGATCAGGGGCGAGGGCGATTGTGGAGGAGCGCTGGGAATACGGTTCTAACACCACGATTCTCCGCGGTCCTCATCACTTTCTGAGGTGGAGGAGGGAGTTGCGGTCGAGGGGTTCGCCGTCAAGGATGACGGCGGAGATGCGGCGGGCGTTCCAGATGTTGGCGGTAGGGTCGGAATCGAGGACGAGGATGTCGGCACGGCGGCCGGGAGCGATGAGGCCAAGCTCGTTCCAGCCGAACTGGAGAGAGTAATTGTTCGTGGCGGCCGCAAGAGCTTCGCGCGGCGAGAAGCCGAGTCGGACAAGCAGCTCAAGCTCGGTGTGAAGAGAGATGCCCGGCATGGTGCCCATGGCGTCAGCGCCTGAGCCGGCGAGGTAGTGTGGAAAAGCGGAGAAGATGGTCTGGTTGATGTGCCAGAGTCGGAGAGCACCTTGACCAGCCTTCTTCTGAAGATCCGACTCCATCCAACGCTCCGCTGCGGCGGGAAGGTGGCGCGACCAGGTGGGGAGCGGGAACATCATTTCGCCTGTTGAAGGATCGGTCGGATGGAACATGCGGCCGCGATCGAGAAGCGACGCGGCCGGCTCTTTCCAGAGATTGCGATGGCCGGGGAGCTCGACATAGTAGAGGCTGAACGCGGGCATGAGCGCTGCGTGATGCGTGGCTAGGAAATGCGCGTAGTCACGCAGGCGTGCGTCTGTGGGCGGGACGCGCTCGGAGTAGTCGTAGGCTGTGTCGGCGGAGGGGCCGTCGGGATCGTCTACCAGAGGGCGCTGAAGCTCGTCGGGAATGACGCCAAGGTCATAGTGGTCCATCCCGATGAGAGCGTCGACGCCAGCTTCATCGCCAACGCGGTAGGGAGTTGAAACAAACTGGCCGTAGGTGGCCAGACCCATCTCGTGAGCACGCGCGATAATCCATTGGGAGTTGGCGGCGGTGAGATGAGCGGTGAGGAGGAGCACGCGCGTGCCGATGTGTGCGCTGTCGACCATCTGGCGGGCTGTGTCCTGCGGGGTGAGTTCGACGGTATGCGCGCCCTCGCGCAGCTTTGAGACCCACTCGGGCTGGCGGGCCAGGAGGCTCCAGTCGTCCGTGACGCCGATCGAGTCAATGGGATAGATGTGCGGGCTGGGTTGTGCGGAGGTATCGATGAAACCGCGTTCAGCGTCGGCACGGGCGACAACGGTGGTGACGCCCATGTAGAGATTGGCGTTGGCCTGGGCCTGGGAGTTCATGCCGGCAAAGCCATCGATGAGGCCGGGGATCAGGAATTTGCCGGTGCAGTCGATAATGCGGGCGTCTTTGGGAATCGAGACCTGGTCAGGCAGGCCGACATCGGTGATGCGCCCGTCGCGGATGATGATAATGGTGCCGGGAATGTCGCGGGCGGAGTCACCCCAGCTGGTGACGTCGACAACGGTGCCGCCGGCAAGAACGAGGGGGACGGATGGCGCGGTGGGCTCTGGCTGAGATTCGGCAGGAATCGAGGCCAGAGCGCAGCCGATCACAAGCAGTCCCGGGAAAAAGTGGAACAGGCGCATGGATATGACGATCTGAAAAGGATTGTCGCACAAAGACAGTGATCAGTGGTCAAACGGCGGAGAGTCAGCGGATTAGCTAGTTAGCGAAGTCTGTGCTGCCGGTACTTTGGAGCTTGGCCGCGAGCAGGTAAGGGCGGCAGCGGCGGCGACGATAAGGATGGGGAAAAACTGGACGGTGTAGCGCGGTTCGGGGTTCTCCATGGCGCCGAGGAGGATGAAACGCAAGACGATGTATGAGCCGAGCATCCACGGCCAGGGGACGCGGCGGCGAATGAACGCCCACGCGGCGGCGGCGACATAGAAGAGATTGAGGAGGCCGAGGAAGATGGCCCAGGCGGATTCAGCGGGGTGTTCGCGCCAGCGCCACCAGAAGACGTCGAGGCCGAATTCGAGCGTTCGGGGACGGAGCAGCATATCGGCGTCGCGCAACAGCGGCAGGCCGACATAGTAACGGATGGGGTGGGCCTTGATGTTTACGGCGGCCACGGCGGCAAAGCGATCGATCAGCGAGGGAGTCAGAGAGAAATCGCGGTTGTACTCAGCGAGAAGCTGGAGCCCATAGGTACGCTGTTGGGGTGAATCGAAGGCGCGCGGGGGAATGTCGATGGGATCTACAAAATTGCCCGGGAATTGCCAGCAGACGACAGCGGTATCGGCGAAATCGATGGTCCATGTGCGCAGCCAGCGGCGCGCGCCCGCAATCGAGAGCTCGCCGGGATCCGAGTAGCGCGGCGCAAGCGGTTGAAAGATGTGAAAGACCTCCCAGTTGCGCACGGTCCACGGAACCAGAGGCAGCAGGGCGACGAGCGAAAAGATGGATGTGGCAGAGAGGGTGCGGCCGAAGGCGAGTTTCGCGGGTTGCGCGGCGATGCGGCTGCGCAGCGTGTAGAGAAACAAGCCAAGAGCCATGGCCGCGAAGAGGAAGATGCCGTCGGGACGAAGCAACGTGCCGAGCGCAGCCGCGCATCCGGCCAGGAACAACGCGGAGAGGTCGCGCGTGCCAGAGACTTCAGCAGCGAGGGCTCGACCCGCCGCGTAGATTCCGAGAGAGATGGCGAAGACCGAGAGGCACTCGGTCATGGCGATGGCCGAATAGACAGCGGTGAAGGGGCATAGCATGGCCAGTGCGAGCGCGACTTCTGCCGCGCGATCAGAAAGGTGGCGGCGCGCGAAAGCCGCGAGCAGCAAACCGGACACGAGATCGACAGCGGTCTGAAAAAGAAAGACAGTAGTGAACCATGTATTCGGCCAGAAGCGCGCGAAAAGGGACTCGAACGTAGCAAGGAAAATGGGATAGCCAGGGAGCCGGTAGGTTGAGGGGCCCATGTCGTCGCCGGTTCCGGTGCCGTAGACGCCGTAATGGAAGAGATTGTGGCCCATCTGAAGATAGTCGAACGTGTCGTCGTCGACGGGGCGCGGAAAGTAGACAAACGCGAGACGCAGGATCAAGCCCGCAGCGAGCCATAGAAGCCAGCGACGTGGGATACGAAACCGCTGACGCGGCGAATGAATGGGACGGGACATCTAATGAGGAGAATAAACGCCGGGGCGCCGGCACTTGGAGTCAATAGGTAACGGAAACGGTAATCGTGTCGGCGTAAGAGCCGGGCGTCGGGTGCTGTCCCGCTGGAACCTGACCGTAGACGGTGAGCGGCTGGACGGCCCCATTCCCTGTCCCGGCCACCGTATTGGCGCCAATGGTGTTTCCCCAGTTGGTGGTGTAGCCGGAATTACTGAAAAGGCTATAGTGCAGCAATGCAGAGCCATTCTGCATCGACCGGGTGGTCACGGTAGCGCCGGTGGCCAGGCCCGCGCTTAGTCCGACGTTGTATGTTGTAGTGTCAGTGCAGGTCACAGAGATCGTTGATGTGGAGTCAACCAACGCGCCCGTATAAGTGCCGAAGGCGAGATTCGTTGCCGTAACGCCGCAGTCTTTTACTACGGTCACGGAGACAGAGAAATTCGTCGTGTCGGTGGAAAGTGTATCGGTATACGTGCCGGGAGCGACGTACTGTCCGGCCAAGATTTGGCCATAGAAGGTGATGTTCGCGTTGCCGGTTCCGGTCAACTCGGTGCCGCTGGTATTACCCCAATTGATGGTTCGCGCGGCATCCTGGAAGACCTCGTAGCTCAACTCGGCGCCGCCGGGGCCGGTCATCTTGCGAATGGTCTCGCTTGCGCCCGCGCCGGTTCCTGCATTGAGGGGAATGTTCCATGAGCCGCCGCAGGTGACCGTACCGTTGGAGGTTCCGTTGAGCAAAGTGCCGGTGTAAGTGCCGAAGTTCATGGCCGTGTCAGTGAGCGTGCAAGTCTGTGCCGCCGCCGGCCGGGCGACAAGGGCGAGCAGGAAGAGCACCGCGAAGGTGAGTTCTCGCTTCAAGGCTTCTTCTCCAGGCAGCGAAGCGGCCCGATCAAGGGGATTTCTCCGGTCGCTGATTTGTAGTCGAAGGCGGCGGTGCAACGGCTCCCGTCGGGGAATTCGATCAAGAGTTCGTTGTGGGGACTGAGATCCTCAACGTAGGCGTCGCCATCGTAGCCGACTGGGACAACGGTTCCGGTGGCGCGCAAGGTTGCGGTGCTGCCGAGCGGAACCGCAACTCCGGCGGCATCGACAAGTTTCAGCAATGCGCCGTGGCTGAACCTGATGGGAAACCGGACGACCACGCCGGAGCGATCCTGGGGGCGCAATTCGCGCATGGCGTCGTTGATCGTGGCCTCGGGCGGAATATCGGTAGGCTCAATGGCGATGCGGTTCAGATCGAACGATCGCATGTCCGGCACCAGCAGCCGCCCCGAGGAGTTGGTGGTACCGACGTCACGGTTTTCCTGCAAAACGTGGACATGCGCCACGGGATTGGTGTCCACAATGGCGAAGCTGTCGTAGATGGTGTTCGAAGGAAACAGTCCACCATCGACGAGCGAGAACGCGCCTTGGGATTCCAGGCGCACGGTGGTCGCACCATTGTCGGTGTCCACGCCAGCGGTAAACAGTCCCACAGGCGACTTGTGTTGCACTTGCGCGAATACATGTGTCGTGCCGTCGGCGGAGAGAAAGGCCTGGTAACCCCAATCGCCGATCATGGGCGCCGGTTGTTGCACCTCGACCTGCCCCGAGCCGTTCGATGCTCCGCTGACCGTGATGGAATTGCGCCTGCCGAAGGGGATGGTGAGGCCAATCTGCAGGCCGCTGCCGCCTTTGTTCACGAGATCGCGAAACTCCGTGGCGTAAAGATAGACGCGATGGATCTGGAGCGAATAGTTGGCGGAAGCAACCTGGGAATGCTGAATCGGGGTAACAGTCTGCTGCAGCAAGACGGGTGAAGGATCCTGGTTGACCGCCGCGTAGGCCAAGCCGCCGGAGCCAAATCGCTTGAGAGACAAGCCGGTGAAGGCGCTGAGCTGCTTGCGAGGAACTCCGCTTCCATTCATCGACGCCACGTCCCTGTAGTTGCGGTCCGCCATAATCGCGGCGCCGCCCAAACTAAAGACTCTGCCGATACGTTGAGCCCCTACGGAGAACTGTGCGCCCGCTTGCCCGGAACCGACGCTGGGTGCAACGGCAAAGTTGACAATGCCAAGATTGCCGATCTGCACCACACCTCCCGCACCGGCCATGAATGCTCCAGGGGTGGCCTCAAGGCTGCTTTCGAATGTGAATTTCGGGGTGAGCCCGCGGCGATAAATGCCGGCGCCCGCCAGCTTTCCGTAGTCATTGCTCATTGAGCCCCAGTTGCGGCGCACCAGGCCGGACTGCATGGCGAAGGTCTGGAGATGCGGGGCCAGCATCGTGGAGCTGGCATAAAAGGGTTGATTCAAGGTCACCTGGTGACCCATGGCATCCGTCACGGTCATGGAGATTGTGCCTGCGCCCTGGACTACCGGAAGTTGTGGGATTTCGAAGGGGCCGGCGGTGACCTGGCTGGAAACCGTCAGGTTGCCGTCCGCGAGCACGTTCACAGTTGAGGGGACTGCCGCTGAGCCGGCGATGGACGGCATGGGGAACGTGACCAGGTCGGGGCGCATGCTGAAATCCGATATGACCTGGACACCCTCCATGTGAATGGGACGGGTCCAGGCAAGACCACCGTCGATGTAATCGCCGACACTATAACGGCGCAGAGTATTGACGTCGGCAAAGGTATAGGCCGAATCGAGACGGATGGCCGTGTTTGCGCCGGTAGGCCCGGGTGTTCCGCCCGCATAGCCAAGCCACTCCGAACTCAGGATCCCCCGGGGCGAGAAGGCTCTCGTCTCGAAGGACCCGCTGCCGCCCTTCTGGCCGCCAGAGAAAGTTCCGACTGCGTCGTAGTTGAGGGTCATGCCGGAGCCGCTTTCGATCACGCGGCGCTCTCCAGCCGGCTTTCGACCGATCGGTTGTAATAAAGCGGGCAGTAGCGCGCTATCGGTAGCCGTCACTTGCAGCACTTGGTTTCTCGCATCGAGTGTCCAGGTGATTCCTGGCAAGTCAGACAGGCCCACGAGACCGCCGGCTCTTGAGGCGCGAGAAATGGGAACCCGGAAGCCGAGATCGCGAAGCTCGTCCGGCCGCGCCATCAGCAGGCCGTGGCGCAGCGTGAATTCGCCGATCTTGCCAATGAATTGACCATTAAGCTGAACGTCCAGATACAGGGTCTCGTCGTTGTTTGCGGGGGGAGCCGGTTCAGGAGCTGCTGGACTGGCTGGCGGGGTCGATGAGGAGACAATGGGGCCAGTGGCTGCGGCCAGCTGCGGCGCGCCTGCCATCACAAGAAAAACGATCTCAGTAAAGCCGAGCCACCTGGCCATTCGACCTCAACGATCATGGCGCCGAAACAAAGCCAACCGGCTGATCGATAGCGCCGGCGTCCGAGTGTGCTATCAATTGCAGAGTCTCGCCTGGCTGCGGCAGGGAGCCCTGCGCGGCAATGGGCCAGCGCCGGGTGGCGCCGGCGAGAATATAAGGCAATGTGCTGGTCTCTTCTTCCTTGAGCTTTCTACCGTTACTAGCCGAGAGCACAACGTCGCGAATCACTTCGTGGCTCAGGCCATCGTTGATTGCGACGAGGAAGAGCTTTCCGGAATCGACTTCCAGATGAAACTGCACATGCGGAACGGCGCGCGTCGGCGGCTGGGCAAAGATTGGAATCGACATGCGCAGCACCATATGCACGACACCCGGCTCGGCCGGAGGTGGAATCTGGTCAATCAGAATGCGGTAGGTTGCCTCGCGCCCTTGTGGCGCCTGACGAAGAATGAGGCGGATCACCTGAGAGGAGCCGGGAGCCATTCTGGCAATCGGAGGGCTCAGCACCACCGCGTCGGAGTCCGTCAGTTGATCGTCGCCATCTTTCTGACTCCAGGCATAGGCGCGAATCTGAATGGCAGTTTCGCTGGTCCCTTCATTGGTCACTGTCAGGGACGCAGCCCTCTGCCCGGGCGCAAAGAGAATATTGACGGGCAGAACCGCCAACGCCTGCGCCCTGGCTGGCGGATCGGCAAGAAGGAGAATGACGGCAGCGCTGGCATACGCCAGGGTCGCCGCCATTCGACGGAATGAGTTTCGCAGGATCATGGGAACCCCAACTGCAAATGTTGCAAAAAATCAATAGGCGACGCTAACAGCAATCGTGTCGGTGTAAGACCCGGGCGTTACATATTGTGCCGCCGCTATCTGGCCGTAGACGGTGAGTGGTTGGGCAGCTCCAGTGCCGGTCCCGCTCACCACGTTGCCGCCGGTGCCAGTGGTGTTGCCCCAGTTGGTTGTCGCATTAGAGTTCGAGTACAGACCATAGCTCAGTAAGGCTGAGCCATTTTGCATAAACCGGGGGTTGGCCGCCGACGCTCCGGTCCCATTTCCTGGGCCAAGCGCGACCGTGTACGGCGTGGTGTTGGTGCAGGTGACCGTGATGGTGGACTGGGCGTTATTGACCGCTCCCGTGTAGCTTCCGAATCCTAGAGCGGTAGCGGAAACGATGCAGTCTTTAGCAACGTTCGCGGTGACGTTAAATGTGGTGGTTGCGGGGTTGGTTTGTGCAACGGCAGATGTAGAAGTCAGACCCAGCACTACAAATCCCAGACAGGCGGAAAGCAATGTGGTCTTCAAGGGGTTTGAGAACTTCATGACACTTACTCCTGGTACAAGAATTCGTTTGATATTGAGATCTGCGGCCGCACGAGGATGAGTCGGACGGGATCAGTGAATCACTGATGCAGGCATTGATAAGTGAGAGCGGAGGAAATTACCAACATT
>Ga0326728_10006498_pt1 | contig 31378 bp, 35 predicted proteins | sample MB3enrmetagenome_FD_207602 | JGI IMG/M metagenome (GOLD analysis project Ga0326728, IMG submission 207602) | Lab enriched peat soil microbial communities from McLean, Ithaca, NY, United States - MB31MN | ecosystem: Environmental > Terrestrial > Soil > Wetlands > Peat | place: USA: New York...
GTAATCGCAGGAAGTTCCTGCAGAACGTCTATGAGGGCCGCTCTAACAATCACCCTCCGTTCGTTTGCGGACAGACAGGAACTTGTCATCTCGTCGACGAATTGACTTTTAGTTATATCCAAGCAGGGGCCCCTAGGGCGCCCAAGCGTTGAATGCGACCGGACATTGTCGCATCTAATCTTGTAATCCTTGGAACCTTCTCAGACTTCGGTCTAGGTTCCTGTCTCCGGATGGTTCTCAAATCAAAGACGAATATAACATCCGTTATTTCACATATATATGCCTTCGCATCTGGGACGCGGAAGAGCGAACGCCCAACCTGAGGTCGGTAGTCGGTGACCTGAGTCAGCCCTTTGGCAATGCTAATCGTATATGTTCATGGTTCCCGTCCGTTGGCAGGAGTTCGCAAGACGGTGGACTCGGGTTTGGCGTCCCCGGCAACTATCTATTCCGCTCGGGCGTTTCTGGAAGGATGAACTTCGTGACAACGGTCTCGGGACCTACTTCCTGCTCGATTTTGATTCCCAGTTCCCCGTGAAGGGTTCCATCCATCATTCCTTCGTAGTACGCCGACCACTTCGACCCCAATGGGTGCCTGATCACGATTACGTGCTTCCGATCCTCTATACGATGTTCGAATTGGAAGCGGCCAGCATATGCCGCGAACCTTCTGAAGTACTCCATCGTGTTCTCGAATGTAAATTCTCCTAACATATCCACTATCGACGGCCGCACGATGTCCTTGGCCAAGGCCCTCCCAATGCGTCTCGCCTCCTCCAAGGGCATTCGGATCATGAGCGTGGTCAGCAATGTGGGCGATGCCTGCATTATCCCGAATCTTTCAGCGTGCATGTCCCATTCCAAGAACCTCCTTACTGACCTGTTGACTACGGCATTTACGGTCATCTTGCTGTGATTCGCAATGGCCTGAAGCTCCATATCGAGTTCTCTGTCGAACCGCACGGTCCGAGTGGCGCTCAAAAACTAACCAAAAGCTAGAATCTTCACCCATTCTAATAAGATTTGCTTGTGTTCGTCTGTGTTTTTTCCCGTCGAATTGGTTCGATTATGGTCGTGGGGATTATTAGCAGCGGTCCAAGGCAATCTCTTCGGTGGAGAAGTCATGAGAGCAGAAAGAGACAGCGGCTGTCAGGTTCTCATTTCCTACCGCGAACTCAGATGCCAGGGCTGCGGGAGCAGGGTGAAGAAACTCTCAATGAAGGAGGCGAGGATGGTCAGGGGGCAGTTCGTAGGATGCTCCGCTCCGGCGCGTGCATTTCAATGCGACACCTGCGAGGTCATAATCTACCAGGATGAATTCATCGATGACCAGTTCGTGCCCCATCAGTTCAGGCATCTTTTTCTGGGGTCGCCATTGGTTGATGCTCCTGCTCCTCGTGACGTCCCACCGAACCATTCGAGCATTCTTCATCTCAGCAGGGAGGTGGCTCTGGGTTGCTGGAGATAAGATACATCGGGAGGTTCATGGTCTTGGGGGTACTCACCCTCTTGCTGGTTGGAGCCGTAGATGTCTTCGCTGCGTCGGTGACGACAGCCGGAAGCGGCGATGCTGGGCAGGAGAATGGATACGTCACGAGTAACGGCTACTTCAGCGCCTCTGCGATCAGCTACGACGTCGTCGAGGCCGCACAGATTCCCTCGTCTCCTGGCTCGGCTTGGACGAACGGCGGCATCGAATATGCTAACGGCTTGGTGGCCGGCGACTGGGAGATCGCCTGGACGCTGACCATCAATGCGGGCGCTGCGCCCGGCCACCTCTACACGGTCAACGTGACGAACACCTCGGACGCGGGCACCCTAGTCGTTCTCTACACTCTCCAATTCACGAGCCCGAGCGTCGTCGTGAACGGACAGACGATGACGATCCTGTGGGACATCGGCGGAACTGTATGGTATACCCCGTCGGCGATTCAGATAACGGTAGCGTGACGTTCTCCCATCGGGGCTAAGGACCTCCACTGAGGAATGAGGCGCCCGAAATCCCGACTCGCGAAATCACTTCCCGTGGACTGGAAGAAGTTTTGTTTCCAAATCGGAGATGTTCACGCATAATACAACGGCCGGACCTCGAAGCGGGGGGAATCCCAGCACGCAACATTCACGACTTCGTTCCAAGGCCTTCCTTCCTGACCGACCGTATCCTTAGGGCATACGCCAAGATGCCAACGGCGAACACTGCATAACCGGCGACCCCGAGCTGAATGAGGAAGGCACCTGCGTTGCCGGTCGAAGAAAGTGGGTCAGACTGCGCACTCAAGTGGTCTATCGTGAACGTTAACATCGCCGCGAACGCAGCCACAAGCAAAGCAAGGTGCGCGGTTCTGGCGAGATTCATGTCAACAACCAGTAGGCTACGGCCGAACCGAAGGCAAGGAGCGTTATTGCCGTCGAGACCACGTTCGTTACTGCATTGGGGGGATACGGGAGTCCATTAGCGCCGACTCCCAAGATGAGAAGGGAGTCAGAAACTGCAGCCGTCTCCCACACCCTCCGGGGCAGTTTCATTCGTCTCATCAAACCAACGTCTGTCCCCAACGCGCCCCGGCGATCGAGCGACAAGCGTCCACCTACTCGCATAGACAGGCGCCGTGTGATTGCTCCAGCCCAGGGCGAAGAGAGGGACCGAGTTTTCCCTTCCATAGAGCGAGTCTCGCCCGCGGCATCTAATGGATGCCATGCATACAATCAGTCCAGTTTGTCGTAGCCCAACACAGTTGAACACAAACGCGGCCCGCAAGCAGACTGTGCATCCTGACAGAATTGACCATTGGCCACGCGAGTCAGTTCGGTGTCGCCCGGGGGATGATGCAGAGGGTCAGAAATGTGCGAATCCAGCAAGATGTGCGAGGGGACAGAAGCGCTCCCAGTTGCACCCCAACAAGCGGACTATGCTAGATGACTCGTCTTGAGAGCGCATGGCATTGGGACTTTGACCTGAGTGCTTCCGCGAGGCAGTCGAGGAGCACATCTAGGAAGCAGAGACTCATTTGGTCTGGGCTGGAGGGAAGCCGGCCGACTGGAACTCGTCACGGCCACTAAAAGGAGAAATAAGCCAGATGCCACCTCTGATTGAGGTATAAGGCATTATTCAGGCTTATTTTTGATAACCCGACTAGGATTCGCTACCAGGATGGGGTTGGAACCGGAAACATTTTGCGTGATTATGGGCTACCCTCGCCGTCCTTGTCGGGCTTGCTGTTCTCGCTCACTCGGGCGAGTTCAAACGGCGCCATCTAGGAACTCGTTTATTGCTCGTTGAATCTCATCAGACACTTCATCGTTGTATACCTCGTTGGGCGAGGCCTGGATCTGCATATCAAGCTCCATTCTGCGACTGTCACTTACCGCATCGTCTTCCACACGGTCCAAGAATCTTATCGGTGGGGTCGGTGAGCTTCGACCAGAATACTTTCGTTCGATAGGTTTGAATTGTGCTATTCGTTATGAATTAAGGTTGAACGATTCTGTAGAGTCTCGAGTAAGGAGAGCAGAGTAGCTGGTTGTTTTGCATCCTCCGAATTTCTCAGGTTCACGTTGCCATTGAGTCGTCGACGATTGACTAGTACTCGACCATGACCGAGGAATCTGTAGTCGTGATCTTGGGACGGACCCCGATTCGCCCGAAAAGGCCGGCAACGTAGGCAGCGTGGACGACGGACCATCTTGGTCCGAAGTCGTGCATGAAGCAGATGTTAGCTCTCCCATCGTGCTTAGTTTCATCCATTGAGAACCAACCAGACCGGGAAAGAAGCCGCAGGTCGTCCAGCACGGCGTCCAGGGTGATGGCGCCGTCTCTCGCCATCATTACTGTGTTCTGCACGCCCTTTGCCGCCGTCATGCCCCATTCGCTTAGCTTGTCATCCGGCATCAAGTCCAAGCCGCAACGGAATGAAGCCTTCGTGAGCCTCATGAATCCCACCTCCCTGAGTACCTTCTCATCACGCGTATGCGTGGCCAGCACCTGATTCGCCAGGGCGTTTAGACTGGTCCTTTGTGTTCGCGCCTCCTCCTCGAGAGAGTCGTAAACATCCTTCCAGACCCGCAGGTGTACGGGCACGGTCTTCTTGGTCGAGGCCTCTATCTCATGAGCGCTCATACCGCTCCACAATTAGGAGTGGGGGCAGTATTAACGTATGGCTACTCTGCTCTACACAGCACTCATCCAAGTTTAATCCTCTAGGTTGTCGGATTCCTTCGGGTAACATAGTTGACTGAAATAGTGAACAAGAAGATATCAAGACGGCAGTTCATGGGCACCGCGGCCGCGGGTGCCGCTGTGCTGGGTGCTGCGGCGGGAGCCTCGACGCTCCTCCCGCACATCGCAACAACAGATGGAGCCGCTGGGCTCAAGCGAGAACCATCGATCTCGAAGTCGGGGCAGGCCTTGAGGGCGGGCGTCACAGTTGGGAGCGGGGGTATCACGTATAGTTGGGACTACACCGCGGATGTGGTAATCCTGGGCACCGGGTTGTCGGGCCTGTCGACGGCCATTACGGCCTATGATGCCGGAGCCAACGTGCTGGTGCTGGAGAAGATGCCTCAGGAGTACGAGGGGGGAAACAGCAAGGTGTCAGGGAACGGGTTCTACACAAACACCGGTGTGGCCCAAGCGGCCGAATACATGAAGGCAATGGACATGGCCAATTACAAACTGGGCTACCTGGATGACAGCATCATCGACGCGGTATCAGCAGGCATTCAAGAAAACGAGAGCGTGGTCACACAGATGGGCGGAGAATTCACAGGTATTCCCGACCCTGAGTTTCCCCTGTTACCTGGGGGTCCAAGTGCAGTAATTCAAGTGATGGTCCTTAACGGGGTGCCGCAACTTGGTAATGGGCATCTCTGGCAGCTCTACCGGGATGCCGTCTCAAGCCGCAACATCAACATCATGTACAACACGCCGGCGACGGAGCTTATACAGAATGGCGACACAGGAGAGATCCTGGGTGTTACTGCGGTGGGCAGCAGCGGCACGGTCAACATCCAGGCCAACAAGGCGGTAGTTCTTGCCTGTGGTGGCTTTGAGTTCAATCAAGCCATGCAGGTCACATATCTACCTGGCTTTCCCATCTGCGGGTTCGGGACGCCGGGAGACACCGGTGACGGAATCACAATGGCTCAGAAAGTTGGTGCCGACCTCTGGCACATGAATACGACGAGCGGTGGGTCGCCGGGTGCCATCGTAGTCCCCGACTACCCATATCCCATGGCGTATCTTCTGGGGCCTGCAATCGGAAACAACTACATCTGGGTCGGCAAGGATGGCAACAGGTTTGCAAACGAGTCCCTCGGTTTTGCCTCCCATGGATGGGGAGTGAAGGAGTATGGGTTCCAGTTCTATACGGACGGCGGAGCAACGGGATCCTTCCTGCGCATACCCTGCTGGGTCGTCTTCGACGCCACGGCTTGCAAGGCGGGTCCTTTCGTCCCCACCATCGGGTCAAAGCTAGGCGCGCCAACAGGGAAGATGGGCTGGTTCCTATGGAACTCTGGCTACACATGGAGTAGCGACAACAGCGCAGAGATAGCGAAGGGATGGATAACCAAGGCCGACAGCATCGCAGACCTCGCCGCAGCCATTGCAGCAGACCCAGACAACCTGAACCCGACGGGAGCGCCATTCATGACTGCGGGTGCCTTGCAGGCAACCGTCACAACGTTCAACGGGTTCGCCACCTCGGGCACCGATTCGGCCTTCGGAAGACCCGGTTCCACAATGGCGCCCATCCAGACGGCTCCCTTCTACGCAGTGAAAGTATGGCCAGTCGTGGTGAACACCAACGGCGGCCCAAGACGGAACGTGAAGTGCCAGATTGTGGACCCGGATAGCAACCCGATTCCAAGATTGTACGGTGTAGGCGAGTGCGGCTCCTTCTGGGGCTGGATGTACCAGGGCGGTGGCAATCTTGCTGAATGCATGTGGACCGGAAGAGTCGCAGGGGCAAACGCCGCCGCGGAGACGCCCTGGTCGTAGGATCGGAAATCCGGAAGCTCCTTGCTAAGGAGCTTCCTCCTTTCTCTTTCTTCAGAATCCCGAGGTCAAAACGAAAATGAACAAACGAAGCATGTACGTCATCGCGCTTGCGGTACTGCTCCTTGGCGTCGCCACGGTGACATCGGGCGTCTGGCTCGCGGGAAGCTTCTCGCACGGCGAGCCGAGTTTCGACCAGGGCTGCTACTGTCACAACAACGGCATCGCCGTGTGGGTCAACGACTCGGGAGACGGCAACGGAGGACTCTTCTTCGGCCCGATCGCTGCCGGAAGCACGTTCCACCTCCTCATCTCCACCAACAACGCCCAGGCCACGGGTGTAGTCCCGGGGCTCCAGGAGTGGGAGTCTAACCAGACGAGCAACGCGAAATTCACGATTTCCCCCACGGAGGTCACTTCCAGCTCATCCCAGAACCTCAACAAGACGTCAGGCAGCATCACGGCCCTCTACAAGATAACCGCGCCATCGACGGCGGGCACCTATACGCTCACCCTCTACGGGCAGGGTACGCTTCTGCAACCCATCTCTATCCAGGTGACTGGTGGATCGACCACATCGACCACATCGACCACAACGAGCACGACATCGACGCCAACATCATCGACGACGCAATCCTCGTCTACATCAACGACCTCCACGACAACCAAATCATCCACATCTTCCTCAATGACTTCCACATCAACGTCGGCCAGTTCGACGTTCACGACGAGCACATCTGCCACCACGACCACGGCGGTCGGGATAACCTTCACGAGCCCGGCGCTCGGCACGTCGCTGGTGGGTCAACAGGCGTACACTATCTCCGGGACGATTTACCCAATCCCGGCGCTCCCAGACAACGTCTCCATTGAAGTTCAACTGCTGGGGTCCTCGACGGTGCTCGATTCCTCGATTCAGCCGGTCACGCCCTCGGGCAACTTCTCCTACACCACGCACGTGGGTGGTTCCCATCCTTGGACATCAGGGCCGTACCTCATAACTGCCACCGACTCCTACGGTTTGAAGGCGACGACGACCTTCGAGTTCGAAACCTCGGTCACCACAACTACAACGACCAGCACCACGCCTACCGTAACTACCACCCAGACTGCTACCCAGACTGTCACGGGACCGACAACAACCATGACGACCACACTTCCAGTCACGACGACTAGGACATCGACCACCATCCAAACTGTGACCGGACCGACAACAATTGTTACCGGACCCACGTCCACGATAACCAGCACGGCACCTCCGACCACCCTGACCACCACTATCACGACGACTCAAACCGCAACAAGCACGGTGACGCAGACGACTTCTGCCACACCTGACTGGACATACGGAGCAATGGTTGTCCTGCTGCTGATCGGGCTGGCGATAGGATACGTTGTCAAGAGACCATCGGTCAAGTAGAAGTGAAGAAGGCGTCGTCCTCGGAGAACTGCTTGAGTTCTCCGAGAAACTTTCGGTCCCCGACATGGTGACAGAGGAGGCAGCCTGCATATGCACGAAGGGCCTGGGAAGGGGCCTGGAGAAGGGGAGGTCGTTCGCCCAGATTACCGCCTCATCGCTCTACGCCGCCTGCAGGGAGAGGGGGGTCCCCACGACCCTCGATGACGTGGCCGCGGCCAGCGGTGTACGTAGAGACGAAATTGCGAAGTGCTACAGGTTGCTGGTCAACGAGTTTGACTTGAAGATCCCCATCGCAGATCCCGCGGAATACGTGGCGAAGGTGGCAGCCAAGACGAGAGCGAACACATGCGTGCAGCAGAAGGCCCTCGAGATACTGTCAAAGGCGGAGAAGGCGGGTCTGATCAGCGGCAGGGACCCGATCGGAGTTGCAGCTTCGGCTCTCTATCTGGCATCGCTCCTCGACGGCGAGCGCCTCACCCAGGGTAATGTAGCGGAGGCGGCTGGAGTGGGAGAGGCCACAGTCCGCAACGAGTACAGGCGAATGAAGAAAGTCGTCCGGATGTAGTCGGGAAAAACGCCCCGGAGCAGAAGACCCAGCTGGTACGAGTTGGAGGCGAGTCGTTCGAGTCGTGCTGAAGTGCCTGTTGGAATCGTTGCACGATAGCGAGAACCAGCCCATCGGATAACGGCAATGCCGGCGATTCCCGCTTGGCTCGACCATATCGGGGCAGCTGTTGTAATAGCCAGCCTTAGCCTCAAAAAGGCGAAATGAGCCAGACACAACCTCTGACTGCGGTATAAGGCATGATTCGTGCTTAGTTTTGATAGCCCGACTAGGGTTCACCACTAGGATGGGGTTGGAACCACCAACCCTTGCGTGATGAAGGTCACCTGAGCATCTCCCAAAAAATCGGAAATGACAAGAGATTTGTCCAAATTGGCAAGAACTTTGTTCATCGACACTTCAGAAGCATCAGTCGGATGGGAAATGGATGCGGTCGCCGCAACCTGAACTTTGGGTTCAGATCCCGTAGACTTCCGCTTGATTTTTCAGCCGATTGCTACATCTCGTTCTGTTGATTCGCCAGAGCTTCTCAGGCACACGCCACTGCTGAACCGTCTATGCCACCCTAGTACTCAATCGTGACTGAGGAATTCGTGGTCTTGACCTTGGGACTGATGCTGATTTGCCCGAATAGCGCCGTGACATAACCAACGAGCAGGACGGAGAATTTCGGTCCGAGGACGTGCATCAACGTAATGATCCTTTTTCCGTTCGCGTTTGTGTGATGAATCGAATAGCAGCTCCATCTGGAAAAAATGTTCAGTTCATCCAGAACCGCATCAAGATTTATCGCGCCGCTCACCGCCATCATCATTGCGTCTGCGCCGCGATTAACAGACAACCTACCTATTTCCCTCAGTCTGTCCTCTGAAATTGCGTCCAAGAATAGACGGAATGCGTCCTTCGTTACTCTGATGGTTTCGACTTCCTCGGCCAGCGAATCGTCCCTAGTGTGGTCGGAGAGCACATGGCTCACTAGCGCGTTCAGGCTGACCTTGTGTTCCCTGGCTTCACTCTCGAGCGAGCTGTACACCTCTTCCTGAACCCTGTAGTGCCCCGAGACGGTCGTTTTTCCCGAACCCTCGGCATTGCGGGCTACGGTTGCCATCAAAATAATACTCTCGGAGTCCTATTTAGACGTGGCTACATCCGGATACTTGTAGCTCGTCAGCTATTTACGCGAAGCCCCAAACTCGCAATCAGGTAACGCAATTGACAGATGCAATCAAAGACAAGAAGCTATCTAGGAGGCAGTTTATGGGCACCGCAGCAGCTGGAGCCGTAGCGCTCGGCGCAGTAGCAGGAGCAGCAAAGCTGATTCCAAAGGCCGCAGCAGCGCCATCAATGCTAGAGCCAGCGCCAGCAGCATCAGCAGCATTCGTCCAAGCGGCAGGAGTACCCGCTCAATCGGACGTTTTCGGGAATCCCTCCCCAACCATATTGACGGCTGACGTGGTGGTATGCGGCTATGGAGCCACCGGCATACCGGCGGCAATAGAGGCCTACGACGCGGGTGCCACGAACGTCATAGTCATAGAGAAGGCGAATTGGCTGGGTGGCCAGTCCCGCAGAAATGCCGGAGTCCTGCAAAGCGCCAGCACCGTCGTTCAGGCTGCCCTTGGAGTCAACGACAGCTTCAATGAGTTCTATGCCTATCTCCTGGCTTGCGGGCAAGGCATGGCCGACCCATCGTTGGTCCGTTCCTTTGCGACGAACGATAACGTCGACTGGGTCATCAACACGCTGGGTGGGCAGCCTGTTTCGGAATGGTCTCTCGGCACGCCTGTTGTACCGACAAACACACCGGACAACAAACTGCCGTTGACGATGGGTCCGGGTCTGAGTTACGCGTGGAATGACGAAGCTCATTTCCAAGAGTTCGGATGCCCGGCAATTCCGCGGGCTCACGGGTTTAACCCCAATCCCGCTGATGCAGCTTTTTGGGAAAATCCTGCCAACTTCTGCATCAACGTTCTGGAACCCGGCGCCATAGTAGGGGGGACAGGCGTATTCCAGACCCTCAACAACGCCATCGCGGCGCGCCCTGGCATCACAGTTATGACCTCTACCACGCTGGTATCGCTAGTGACGGGTACCAACGGAGAAGTTCTGGGCATCTCCGCCACTGGAGCAGACGGGAACCCACTCCTCATTGAGGCCAAGAGGGGTGTGATTATTGGCACCGGTGGCTGGTCCCAGAACGAGTCGATGATAGAGAACTATTTGATGATACCAGAATCCGAAATCGTTCTAGGGACGAACCCGTTCACCGTAGCATTACCGGTAGAGGAAGACGGGGCGGGGATCTTGGCTGCGCAAGCGATTGGCGCCGCCACGGTCTTTATGGGGGGAGGCGGCGGCTGGACCACGGCGATGCAAGCCGCTGGCTATCAAGTACCGGAGGTCGGCTGTGGTGGGTTGAAGATCAATGCCGACAGCCAGGTGATCAACATAAACGGCGACCCCATCCCTCGACTATATGCCGGCGGCCGGGCAGCAGGAGGAACTCTGTACTTGATATATCCTGCAGGCGGATGTGGTTTCGGCACAGCAATGTGGCAAGGCCGCCTCGCCGGTCGAAACGCAGCGGCATTGACACCGTGGACGTCATAGACCCAATGCTCGGGAAGCTCCTTGCTAAGGAGCTTCCTCCTTTCTCCTTCTTCAAAATCCCGAGGTCAAAACGAAAATGAACAAACGAAGAATGTACACGATTGGTCTGACGGTGTTGCTATTTGGGGTGATGCTCACGACCTACGGCGTCTGGACCCAGAGCAGTTTCTCGCATGGCGTACCGAGCAACGACCAGGGATGCTACTGCCACAACGGCGACATCGCCATCTGGATCAACGACACCGGAGACGGGCTGGGAGGAGTCTCCTTCGGTCCCTTTGCGCCCCGAGCCTCATTCCACCTCCTCATCTCCACCAATAACGCGCACGCTTCAGGCGTCGTCCCAGGACTTCAGGAGTGGGAGTCGAACCAGACCAACAACGCCAAGTTCACAATCTCCCCAACACAGGTCGCTGCCAACTCCACACAGAACCTCAACTCAACCGCGGGTAGCATCACCGTGCTCTACAAGATAACCGCGCCGACGGCCCCCGGATCGTACACACTCACCCTTTACGCCCAGGGCTCACTCCTTCAGCCTATCGCCATACTGGTGAATAGCGGAACCACAACAACATCGACCACGGCTTCGTCAACGCACTCGACGACCAGCAGCACGACATCGACCGCTTCATCATCAACGACATCCTCTACATCAACACAGTTGACGACCAGCACAACATCGGCATCCATGTCGTCGTCCACATCGACAACGCACTCGACCATCAGCACTACGTCAACGCCAACCGCGAACTCGATAACATTCACGAGCCCGGCTTCGGGTGCGTGGTTCGAGGGGGCCCAAGCGTACACGATTTCCGGGACGGTCAGCCCAACCCCGTCACTCCCAGACAGCGTCTCCATCGTTGTGACGCTCTCGGGTTCTTCCGTGGCAATTGATTCCTCGACGCAATCGGTGACGGCCTATGGCACCTTCTCATACACCACATCGGTTGGCGGTATTCCGTCGTGGGTAACGGGGACCTACGTCATAACGGCCACCGACTCCTATGGTACGACCGGGACGATGTCTTTCCGCTACACCGCCCCGGGCACGACGACCACGACCACCACGTCAACTACAGCGTCAACTACAACCACACCAACAGTCTCGACGACCTCAACCTCTGTCACGGTCACTCATACGGTGACGACTACACTCCCAGTCACGACAACCACAACATCGACCGCTATCCAGACTATGACCGGACCCACAACGACTGCCACGGTGACGGCACCGCCCACCACCCTTACCAGCACAGAGACGACGACTCAAACCGCAACAAACACGTTGACGCAGACGACTACTACCGCACCTGACTGGGCGTACGGAGCGATGGTCCTCCTCCTACTGATCGGGCTGGCGATAGGATACGTTGTCAAGAGGCCATCGGTCAAACAGACGTGAAGAAGGCATCGCCCTCGGAGAACTCAGGCAGTTCTCCGAGAGACTTTCCGTCTCCGACAAGGTGACCGACGAGGCAGCTCGAATATGTACGAGGGGCCTTGAAAGAGGTCTGGTAAACAGGAGGTCGCTCGCCCAGATCACCGCTTCATGCCTCTACGCCGCTTGCAGGGAGAGGGGGTTCCCGATGACCCTCGACGATGTGGCAGCGGCCAGCGGCGTGGGAAAGATAGTGGTAGCTAGGTGTTACAGGTCACTTGTCCTAGCACTTGATCTGAGGATCCCCATCGCCGACCCCACCGAATGCCTGGCGAGGGTGGCGTCCAGAGCGAAGGCGGACCCGAGGGTGGAGGCGGACGCCCTAGAGATACTGTCGAAAGCCGCCAAGGCGGGAATCGTGGCCGGCTTGCACCCGACCGGGCTCGCGGCCTCGGCCCTCTACCTGGCGTCGCTGCTGGACGGCCAGTGGATGACCCAGGGCGGCGCGGCGGAGGCGGCAGGCGTGAGAGAAGCCACGGTCCGGATGCAGAGCAAGCGCCTCAGGAAGATAGTCGAGGTGCAGTCGACAAGAACAACGCGGAAGAAGAGGCTTAGTTGGTCCGAGTTGAGGGCGAGCCGGTCGAGTCCTGTCGAAGTTCCTGCATGATTTCATGTATGCCAGGGAACCGAATCAATCCGAGAACGGCAAAGTTGACGACTTCTGACGGTCTCCGACCCGATGGATCTCGTCGACTCATCCAGAGCCGAGAAGGATTCATCGGCCTGATAGGCGAGTTCGCGAGGATTTTCGGCGGCGGCGAAGAATACGAGAAGCGACACCCGTCAGACTGGACCACAAACTGATACTGCACAACATCCCGAATCGGGTTGCCGTTGAATCGTCGATGACGGGGCTAGTTACTCAATCTCCAACATCTTGCTCACGCCCTCCAGTCGAAGGATTTCACGGAGGTCCTCTCCGCCTGCTCGCCTCAGGGTGATGAATCCTGGAGGGCGTCGTCGACAAAAACGGGCCCTAGACTGTCGATTCTTCCCACAGATGTTCGAACAACTCGGCAAAAGCCTCGGCGATGTACTCCTCGTTACAAGCTATCGTCGGATGTTGTTTTAACGAAGAATGAAGACCGGGGAAATCGGGACCAAACTGCACTCTCTTTCGATCGAATACTGTAACGAGTAATCCAAGAAACTTATGATGCTTGACCTGCATGAATCTAGGAAGGGGGTGAGGGCCTCCTTCAGAGATAGCTCGAAAGATGACCCCTCTTTCATGACACCTTCTACCAGCTGCATGTACTCTTCCTCCATACCCAGTTGCCGGCAACCTCATATTTGCCATCGTCGATTGTATCATCATTACTTCGCTTTCCGACATTTGCAAGTTTCTGATCATTTCTGTATCAAGCTCCCGATCCGTTTTGAGAAGCTTGTATACCATCGTTGTTTCTCTCGCAGCATTGAGACTCTGCTGTGGTAGCAGCTGATCGAGATCGCTGATTGTGCTCTTCGCAATTCGGACTCTGGAGTCAAGCTCCGCCTTGAATCTTCCCAGCAGCACCTCCACAGATGCCTTTGGTTTGCGGGCATAGAATAAATTTGGTACGCCTAACTCCTTCTCTAGGATTTCTAGTCTAACTAGGTCTCGAATTTTGTGATGAACCGAAGATTCATCTAAACCGCAGGATCTTGCTATCTCGCTCGCTGTGGTCCTTCCGAGCTTCAGGGCGGAAATGTAGACCTTGGCTTCATCGAGAGTCAATCCAAGACGGATTAGGTCCTCGATGATCTCAGTTCTTGGTTCGCTGGGCGCGATGTGATCGGTTTTCTCCTTCCACAACTCATTCTCATGTCGGAAACGGACGTCACTATATTTATGCTGTTCTTGCTTAGAATCAAACTTATCAGAAGAAACTAACAGTTGCCTCTTTTCCATCAAAGTCTCACGAACTCCTCTAGCAATCTTGCCGACCATCCTCGATCAGCAAAGGGAATCTGACGTCCAATCGACGCTGGAGAAGGACACCCCATGTAAATCGGGATAACACCTTGCACTCAGCAAGCCATTGGTGGGGCTCCTCCCTCAGCCGAGGATAAATGCCGACCTTTCAGAAAAACATGCTATGACTGTTGATTCAGAAAGCTCGAAAGACCGAAAGAACGCAATCTCCCGAAGAAACTTCATCGCGGGCACCGTGGCAGGAGCCGCAGCACTGGGTGCTGTGGCAGGAGCGACGACGCTCCTCCCTCACGTCGCAGCGACGCCAGCAGCTGCTGGTTTGAAGGCGCAGCCCGCGGGAATTCCCTCCGGCTGGGACTATACAACGGATGTTGTGGTTGTGGGCTACGGGGGGGCTGGAGCCGTGACAGCCATAACCGCCTACGACGCTGGAGCCCAGGTGCTCGTACTGGAAAAGGCGCCCATCGAGGGTGGTGGGAATTCGCGGATGTCTGGAGGCTTCATCAGCTATTGTAAGCCCGAAAATGTGCAGGCCGCGGCCATGGACCTCTATACGGCATGTTGGGGCTTGACACCAATGGATATCTGCGAAGCATGGGCAAACCAAATAGCGCTGACACCCGCCTGGCTCACCAAGATGGGCATCTTGTACTCAGACCTTTCGGCTATGGGTATGCCCGGAGGCGGAAGCATAGGCGGCAGCGATTTCGCGAACTTCCCAGGCGCTGCTTCGACGAGCAGCGTGGACATGACGGACAAAACAAACGCGTTTAACGCGGGTGGCGGGATCTTCTTCAACTGGGCCAACGGAGCCCTGGCGAGCAGGGGCATTCAAATCCTGTTCAATACCCGAGCGAACGCGCTGGTGCAGGACCCCAATACCGGTGAGATACTCGGGGTGATGGCGCAGGACCAGGGCACAATAGACAAGACGATAGCCATCAAGGCCAACAAGGCGGTGGTGCTCTGCACCGGGGGTATGGAGTACAACGAAGAAATGAAGGACAACTACCTGCGACCCTACCCGATAAGGGGTGTTGGCTGGATGTACAACACCGGCGACGGGGTCAAGATGGCACAGGCGGTCGGTGCGGACCTCTGGCACATGAACCTAGTATGCTCAGCCGGAACAACGTTCGTGAGCCCAGCGTCTCCGATAGGGTGGTGGGGTATGAGTTTCTCGAATGGCAGCGACATATACGTCAACAGAAAGGGCAACAGGTTCATGTGCGAGAACCCTCTCTTCAACGGCGGCAACGGCGGTACCGACGCGCACAGAGCGTTCATGGGCTTCGGCGGCTGGGACTTCAGCGACACCCAAAAAGATGGGAGGTACTTGAACGTCCCCTTCTACCTCGTCTTCGACGAGATCTTCAGGAAAGCCGGTCCACTGTACTCCCTGACTACCATCGGGAACGGTGTACTTCCACCGGAGCTTGGTGGAATCACGACACCATGGAGCAAAGACAACAGCGCTGAAATCGCCGCTGGGTGGATCACCACAGGCGCAGACATACCGACGCTGGCCGCGAACCTCGGGCAGGGCATGGACCTCGACGGATACAATACGGATATCGACGCCACTCAGCTGGAGGCAACAATAACGAATTGGAACGCCATGTGCACAGCCGGCGTGGACACGCAATACGGCAGAGTGATAAGCGCCGCTAATGCGATTGTCACGCCACCCTACTATGCCATAGTGCAGTATCCATCTCTGTACAGCACGAACGGCGGTCCTAGGAAGAACGCGCAGGCTCAGATACTAGACACCAATGGAAATCCAATCCCTCGATTGTACGAGGCTGGCAGTCTTGGGCATACGTGTGCAAATGTCTACAGTTTGTTCGGCCAGAACTGGGCTGAGATTATGGCCTTCGGCCGCATCGCGGGAGCTAACGCAGCTGCGGAGACGAACTGGACATCGTAGATTCGACATTTGGGAAGCTCTGACGAGGAGCTTCCTACTCCTCTTTCTTTGGGATTTCGAAGCCAACATGACAATGAACAAACGTAGAATGTACGCGATTGGTCTGACGGCATTGCTTCTGGGCGTCATGCTTACAACCTACGGCGTCTGGACCCAGAGCAGCTTCTCGCACGGCGACCCGAGCTACGATGAGGGCTGTTACTGCCACAACAATGGCATTGCAATCTACGTCAACGGCACTGGCGACGGCAATGGAGGGATCCCACTCGGGCAGTTTGCGGCCGGGAGCTCGTTCCACCTCCTCATCTCCACCAACAACGTAGCCGCGACGGGCGTCGTCCCAGGGCTCCAGCAGTGGCAGTCCAACCAGACCGACAACGCCAAGTTCACGTTCTCCCCGACACAGGTGACCGACGGCTCCGCCCAGGACCGCTCCCCGACCGCGGGAAACATCACGGCGCTCTACAAGGTAACCGCGCCGACGACCGCGGGCTTCTACACGCTCACCCTCTACGCGCAGGGTTCGCTCATGCAACCTCTATTCATACAGGTGAACGGAGGATCCACCAGCACCTCCTCGACAACCTCCTCGACGACTTCTTCAACACACACCACCAGTACGACAAGCTCTTCTAGCACGATGACCACTACCAGCACGACTTCGACTACCAGCACCACATCCACTCACACAACCAGCACGTCGACAACGGGCAGCACGACTTCAGCCACATCAAGCACCTCAACCACCACCAGTACGACCACATCGACCACGCACTCGACCACCAGTACGACCACATCGACCACGCACTCGACCACCAGTACGACCACATCGACCGCCGCATTCGTGATAACATTCACGAGTCCGTCTTCTGGTGCGTCGCTCGCGGGAAATCAGACCTACAGCATCTCCGGGACAATCAGTCCAGCCCCAGAGTTCTCAGACACGGTCCTCATCGAAGTCCAGCTCCAGGGTTCCTTGACAGTGCTCGATTCCTCAATCCAGACGGTCACGTCTTCAGGGACATTCTCGTACACAACACACGTGGGTGGTACCTCGTCGTGGGTGAAAGGGACATACGTCATAACGGGCATTGACTCGGTCTACGCGAACGCGACGACTTCATTCGAGTACAACCCCACAGGCGCAATTACCGCCACAAATACGCAGTCGACCACTACTCAGACAGTCACCGGACCCACGACGACAGTCACCGGACCCGCGTCCACCATAACCAGCACGGCGCCTCCGACCACCCTGACCAGCACTCAGACTGCGACCCTCACAAGTACCAGCACCGTGACTCAGACGACTTCGACCACGCCCGACTGGGCATACGGAGCAATGGTCCTCCTACTCGTTCTCGGACTGGCGATAGGCTATGTTGTCAAGAGGCCATCGGTCAAACAGACGTGAAGTAGGGGTCGCCCTGGGAGAACTCAACCAGTTTTCCGAGAAACTTCCGGTCCCCGACTCCGTGACAGACGAGGCGGCCCGAATATGTACGAGGGGCCTGGAAAGAGGTCTGGTGAAGAGGAGGTCGCTCGCCCAGATCACCGCTTCATCCCTCTACGCCGCCTGCAGAGAAAAGGGGTTCCCGATGACCCTCGACGACGTTGCCGCGGCCAGCGGCGTCAGGAGGGATGACATAGCCAAGTGCTACAGGTTGTTGGTCAACGGGTTCAATCTGAGAGTTCCCGTCGCCGACCCCGCCGAATGCTTGGCTAGGGTCGCATCCAGAGCGAAGGCGGACCCGAAGGTGGAGGCGGACGCCCGGGAGATTCTATCGAGAGCCCAGAAGGCAGGGATCACGGCAGGCGTGTGCCCGAGCGCTCTCGCGGCCTCGGCCCTCTACCTGGCGTCGCTGCTCGACGGTCAGTGGATGACCCAGGACGGCGCAGCGGAGGCGGCAGGCGTTAGAGAAGCTACGATCCGGAGGCAGAGCAAGCGCCTCAGGAAGATAGTCGAGGTGCAGTCGAGGAGCACACCCAGGAAGAAGAGACTTACTTGGTCTGAGTTGGAGGCAGGTCGGTCGACGGCTGTTGAAGTGCCTTGCCCCCGGGCTCGTCTGCTCGCTCAGTGAAAAGGCGCGGCTTAGACCAAGCTCCCATTTCCCAGATGAATCAGATTCCGCCTCTGATTGAGGCATAAGACATGATTTAGGCTTATTTTAGATAGCCCGACTAGGATTCGAACCTAGGTCAGAGGCTCCAGAGGCCCCTATCCTTGACCACTAGACGATCGGGCTACGTGCCAGCAGGCCGGGGCGCCTTCCTTTTTAGGTTCTTCCTGCTCCGACCCTAGGTCCATCCCGTTCAGCGGCTCTTTCCGGAGGCTCAGATGCTCTCGGAAGTCTCGATGCCCGTGAGCTCCAGCGCGTCCCTGAGCGTGGCGGCGAAACCGTCCACAAGGGCAAGTCTGGCTGCCTTGAGACGCTCATCGGGCTCGCTGTTCACCCTGACCGCCTCGTAGAACTCGTTGAAGAGGGCGCAGAGCCTATGGGCATACCTTGCGACTTCCTTCGGGTTAAGGTACTCCCTGGCCTCCATGATGGCCTTGTCGTACATGGAAAGCAGCTTGATCAGTTCGACCTCCTTCGGATTGTCAAGCCTCGCCGCGCTCCCTTCGTCGATTGCAGGGAGGGCGCCTGCCTTGGCGAGTATCCTCCTGGCCCTGGCGTAGCTGTAGAGCAGGTATGGTCCGGTCTCCCCCTGCAGCTCGAGCGAAGACTCGATGTCGAAGGCTATCATCTTGTCTGGATCCTGCTTTAGAAGCTCGAACCTGAACGCTGCGATGGCAATCTTCTCGGCCACATCCTGGACCCAGCCGTCAGGCTCGTCGGGGCTCCGCTTCCTCGTCTCCGCGACGGCCTTGCCCTGCAGGGCCTCAAGGACTACATCTACGTTGATGTAGACTCCCTTGCGCCCCTGCATGTGCACGAACTCCTTTTCGGTCTCGATGCCCAATGACTCAGCCGACTTCCTCGAGAGGGCGACCACCTCGTAGCCGCGGTGGAGGTACCGTTCGCTCTCGCTCCCCTCCATCCTCTCGAGGACCCTGCTGACGATCTTCTGCAGCCTGCTCTGGCGAGTGTCGATTACAGAGATGGCCAGGTCGGCCCCGCCGAACTTGGGGTGCTCTTCCTCGCCGGGCCCTGTGGTCGTGGTCCAGAGGTCGCCGCCTCCGGGCTGCTGCGAGTAGACCTCGTACCTGAACGGGTCGGCTATCAGTCCTATCTTCCAGGCCGCGTAGGGGATGTCCTTCGAGACGTAGACCGCGGTGCCGTCCGACCTCACCAGGACCTTCTCCTCGCCAAGCTCGGCGTCCTTTATCACCCAGCACCCCGCGTTCTCTCCTTCGGTCTCGTAGACGGCCACTCCCCTCTTCTTGAGGTCCTCGAAGAGCCGCCCCCACATTCCCGTCTTCAGGATGTGCGACTCCCAGTTGAGGAGGTCGTAGCGGGCGCCCAGCCTCCAGCAGGTCCTGAGCTGGTCTGCCAGGATCTTCAGCACTATCCTGTGGGCGTAATCGCTTATCTCGCCCTCGCCCTTCTCTATCTCCTGGAGGACCAGCCTCTGCTTCTCCTTCAGGCCGGGCTCGGCCTCATACCTCCTGTTGACGTTGATGTAGACCGTGTCCCCGGCGTAGGTGTCGAACTTGGTCCCGGGCGGCGCCTCGTCTCCGTAGCCGAGGAACCTCATGCCGACTATCACGTCTGCCACCTGCGCTCCCGAGTCGTCGATGTAGTTCAGCACCTGCACGGTGTTTCCCAGCTTCCTCAGTATCCTCGCCAGCGAATCGCCGAGCACCAGGTTTCTGGCGTGGCCTATGTGGAGGGACTTGTTCGGGTTGACGTTCGTGTGCTCTATCACAATACGCTTGCTCTCGATTCCCAGGGACCCTATCCCTCTTCTAGCCTCGGAGATCGTCTCGTGTGCGAAGCGGGGCCAGTTCAGCGTGAAATTCAGGTAGCCGGAGCTGTGGGCCTTGACCGAGGATATCAGCCGGAGGTCTCCCCTGGCGGAGACTGACGCTTCGAGCTCTCCCGCAATGGCGAACGGCGGTCTCTTGACCTCCCTCGCCAGCCTGAGCGCGACGGCGCAGGAAAGGTCGCCGAGGCCCTCCTTGTTGGGCACCAGGAGTTCGAGCTCCTGCTGAGGGTACCCCTTCTCCCTGAGGGCGGCGGTTATCGCTCCCCTGACCTCGTCCTCGAACTGCCTGAACAGCAAGATGGGTGTGCTGTGCTTTCTTCGGCTGATAAATCCTGTGGAAGGCCTAGGGGAACGCCATCTGCTTCGACTGTGGCGGGCTCGCCTCGCTCCGCCCAGCCGAGCCTTGAGTCACGGTTAGGGTGCCCTGCACAAAGCTCAAATTATGGAATCTCCCCGTTCCGCCGCCTTGACCGAAGATATCTGGCCAGACGGAATAAGACTCGCCGCGGTGCTCACCTTCGACAACGACGACGAGTCGGGGATCATAGACGCCTACGGACCTGACAAGATGTTCTACGTCAGTCAGGGGTACTACGACACGAACGAGGGTACACACCGCGTGCTCAGGATTCTCAAGAGACAGAGTGTGAAGGCGACGTTCTGCATGGTTGGGAAGACCGCAGAGTCCAGACCCGACGTCGTCAGGGCGATTGCCGAGGACGGTCACGAGGTCGCGGTGCACGGATGGGACCACAAGCCGTACTACAACATGTCGGTGGAGGACGAGCTGGCCGACATAAAGAGGACCGTCGAGATCGTCACGAAGACCGCGGGCAAGAGGCCCGTCGGACACCGGACGCCCGACTGGAATCCGAGCAAGAACACCGTCAGGTTGCTGCACGACTTGGGCGGCTTCGTCTGGAGGGGAGACGGCCTGGACCGGGACCTTCCATATGTCCACAGGTTCGATGACGGCGGCATCGTAGAGCTGCCGAGCGCGGTGACTCTTGACGACTTCGACAACTATGTCGAGCGAGGCTACTCGCCCCAGGAAGTCTTCGAGCTCTGGCGGGACGAGTTCGATGTGCTCTACGAGGAAGGCAAGTTCTACTGCCTCACGATGCACCCTCTTGTGACCGGCAGGCCGGCGGCGAGCAAGACGCTCGAGAAGATAATAACGCACATCAAGTCGCATGAGGGCGTATGGATCGCCCGCGCCGACGAGGTAGCCCGCTGGTGGCTCTCCCGGTCGCAGGAGAAGTGACTCTCAGGCCGCGTCCACGGACCTCATGAAGCGGTCGAGGGTTCTCATGTACTTCGAGCGCTCCTCCCACATGGCGAGGTGAGAGCTCTTCTCGAATGTGACGAGTTTCGAGCCGGCAATGTGGTTGTGTATGCTCCTGGCGACCTTCGGGGTCACTTCGTCGTACCTCCCTCCCGTCACTAGCGTGGGAACCCTGATGGTGTGCAGCTTCTCGGTGATGTCCCAGTACCTTATGTTCCCTATTATCGTGAACTCGTTGGGCCCGTTCATCGTCCCGTAGACCGGCTTGCTCACGTGCGCCATCGTGTACTCCTGCTCGGGGGGCCAGTTCTTCCGCCTGAGGAGGTGTCTCTTGTAGAAGACCATGACGGCCTTCTCGTAGTTGGGGTTCTCGTACTCTCCCTCCGCCTCATACTTCTCCATGGTCCTTAGGACGTCCGGCGGAAGCTCCGACTTCAGCCTCTGCATCTCCTCGATGGTGAGCGGGACGTTCGCTAGGCCTCCTGTCGTGATGAGGCTCCGCAGGTTCCTCTGGTACTTCAGGGCGTAGGCAAGAGCCAGCATTCCGCCGTAGCTGGAGCCCATCAGGTGGACCCTCCCGAGTTTCATCTCCTTCCGGAACGCCTCCAGCTCCTCCACTCCCCTTTCCACGGTGAACAGCGCGTGGTCCTTGGGCATCTCCGAGTTCCCGCAGCCCAGTTGGTCGTAGAAGACGACTCTGTAGCCCAACTTGGCGAGGTCCCTCATCGGCAGGAGGTAGTCGTGGGTGGCGCCAGGCCCTCCGTGCAGGCAGACGATTGTGGCCCTGGCTGAAGGCGGAGTGAAGACCCTGTAGAACAGGTTGTACCCCATGACATTGACGAGGCCTTCTGTCTTCTTTATTCGGAATGCCGTCTTTTGGATCAACTCCTCTCCCCGGCCTACTCAGGCGGGATTTCCTTGAAGGCAGCGCCCAGCACAATGCCCTGCCTCTTCCTGACCGCGTACGAAATCCCGTAGATTACGAGTCCTGCGATCACGGTCAGCGGAACCGTAGCGTAGGAGATGTACTGGACCAGGATGCTCCCGCTGGGGGGCGGGCTGATGGCCGGCTGCGCCGTCGCCCATCCGAAATAGACGTTCACGATTACCCCGATGATTCCCAGGATTGTGATGAACGGGATACTTCCGACCTTCTTCCTGACAACTGCGGGCGCCGACTCGAACACGCTCTTCAGCTTGTACGGGAACAGTATTGCCGCTATTGAGACCATCGTGAAGACGATGAAGAGGTTCAGCGTCGCGAAGACGTAGTACGTGAAGAAGGATGTGTAGTAGTAGACGCCGGTGAGGAGCACGGCAGCGACCAGTATCACCGCCACGGCGTAGTTGGGGCTGCCCCTTCTGGAGTCGAGCCGCGTGAGGGCGGTCGGCATTACCCTGTCGAAGGACCAGGCGAAGAGGTTCCTGACGCAGACGAACGCGAAGAGCGTGGCGCCTCCGAGGCCGGTGGCGAGCAGGGCGAAACCAGAGAGGACTATCACGGCGGGGTTGGGGGACGCGAAGGCTACCAGGAAGTTCAGCGTCGGGACCGCCGGCAGTGTGTATCCCGTCCCGGTGACGTACAGCAGTGAGATTGCGTTCAGGAAGTCAGAGCCCGCCGAGTAGTACGCAGAGCCGTAGATGAGGAATGCTATGACCATGAGGAAGAAGAGGGAACCGAACATCGCGAGGACCTGGGACCTCTGCACCCTCTTCACCTCGCCTGAGAAGTACGCCGAGCTGAAGAAGCCCAGGAAGTTCGTCATGGTGAATATCGAGCCTGTCAGGGTTGCGCCGGCGGCGAAACCAAGCGGGAGAGCTGCCTTGGTGATCGCCGTCTGGTATTCCATGCCCGAGAGCCGGTTGAAGTTCGCGACGAAGGTGGCGTTTGGCGCCGAGAGGAACGCGACCACCGTCACCAGCGCCCCGATGAGGGAGATGGCGAACATGAGCCACATGACGCGGAACGCCGTCCGGGTTCCCAGCATTATCGGTACTATGAAGAGAATGATGAGTGCGGCGGTCAGCATGAACGCGTTGTTGGGCATCGCGAGCGTGGTGGCGAGACTGAGGAGACCCGAGTTGTTCTCGACCATCCCGAGCGCCGCCGTCATCGGGATGATTCCGTAGCTGATTCCCCAGGCGACCGCGGTCGCCATGCTTGCCATCCAGGTGAACGTGAGCACGAGGTTAGTCATGAATCCCAGGGGCGCGCCAAGGACCCGGCTCGTCCAGACATAATCGCCGCCTGTCCTCGGCATGGCGACGGTGAAGAGGTAGTAGAGGAGCGCCACCACGACGCCCGGAATGAGGGTCACGAGGATTGTTATCGGCAGGTCCACGCCCGGGAAGAGAAGAGTCGCAAAGAACTCGAAGACGAAGAAGTAGGCGATTCCCATCGCGAGGATGTTCCCGAGAAAGGCGTCCCATGCCGATATCTGACGCGTAAGGCCAGTGGCCTCGCGTACGAAAGCTCCTCGTTCGGAACTTGTCAAAACTTTTGGCAGTCCCTACAAAGCGGGCCTACCGTATTTATCCCTTCGCCGGCGGTGCAGCCTCGCCTTATCGTGCAGAAACATCCTACGCGCAGTCGCGCAGTTGCTGCGGCGCCGTTGGCGTTTGGAGTCAGGAAGCCTTTTACTGGGAGTCCCACAGACGAAGGAACTGGGCCCGTAGCCTAGTACGGATTAGGGCGTCAGCCTCCGAAGCTGAAGAGCCATCTCAGAGACCGTGGGTTCAAATCCCATCGGGCCCGCTAGTCATTACCCCAGAATAGGCTCCGAATGGCAAATGTAGCCCGATTCTGGCGATGCCACCGCCAGTTCAACTCCGCATTCAGTGCTGCGTCCGTTCTCGCAATGGAGAACTCCCTCGTGCTGGCCGCACGATTACGCGCCCACACTCTTCCCCGCATTGGGGTCTTGTTCGCCGATTTCGGTGCAGTATCCCCTCATGGTGTTGCCGACGCGCTTCCTAGTATCTGACCCCTGTCCTTCCTAGAGTTCGTATACCACTCCAGGAACCTTCGGGAATGCCTGAACTTCGCCTATGTGCTTGGCTCCCGTGATCCAGGTAAAGAGCCTCTCGACCCCTATTCCCGCACCCGCCGACGGCTTCAGCTTGCCTTCCCGTGCCAGGCGGAGAAGCAGAGCGTAGTTCTCTCTCTTCACGCCATCACGCACCATCTTCGCCGCGATCTTGTCGTACTCCCATTCGCGCCTGGCGCCTGAGAGCACCTCCCCGTACTTGGGAAGGAAGAGGTCATAGTTGTCCCACTTGCCTGTTGCGGCATCCTCAAAATCATAGAACTCTCTCGGGATGTTGGTCACCCAGACCGGCTCGCGTATCTCCTGGGACAGTTTCGTCTCCCAATCGCCTCCGTATTTCTCCAGAAGGTCTGCGCTATCATGGATTCTGAACGGCGTCTCGGGCACCTTGAGGCTCCCATACCTGCCGAGGTGTGTCAGCTCCGATCTCTTCTGCTTCCTGACATGGCGAACCAACCCGGCAACCACTGCCTCGACCAGGCGCCTGACGTCCTTGAAACCGGCGTCTCTCATTTCGAAATCGAGCTGCGTGAATTCATATGCATGCCATCCCGTCGCCTTTCTCTCGCTCTTCTCTATCCTCACGTTCGGAGAGAGAGTGAAGAACTTCGGGTATGCCGTTGAGCTCGCAACAAGCTTGTGAATGATCATGCTCTGGGTCGTCCTCACAGTCTCGCCGTAGATCTCCGTCTCGATTCTCTTCTCGATCGAGGCGCCCGGGTCTGGCCACAGTGGATCCGTGGATTTGGAGAAGATTACAGGAAGCAGCCAGGTGAACCCTCTGCTCGTGAAAACATCGGTGAGATATCTGAGAACCTCGGTGCTGACCCTGCCGATGCGCGCTTTCCTTGCGAGTTCGCTCTCGGATAACCTGTCCAGGGGCTTCGGAATCTCGAAGACATCCTTCCTCTCGACGGTCTCGGTCATGCGAAGACGGCTTCTGTCAGTCTCTATAAACACTTTGACACAATCAGTGGCAGTTTGTCGGAAAGTAAATCATATAAGCGCATTTGAACCGGCATTTTGCCGACATGCTTGACGACAGGGACCAGAGGATACTGGCGGAGCTGCTCGAAGACGGCAGGAAGTCAGTTGTGGAGATCTCGGACGAACTCCAGATTCCCAGAGCAACGGTCCAGGAAAGGCTGAAGAGGCTCGTCGACTCTGGTGTCATACGAAGATTTGCTGCGATTCCCGACTATTCGAAGCTGGGCAAGCCAGTTACGGCTCTCATCCTCGTCTCCTTCAGGAGCGCCGAGAATGTCTCTCAGCGCAGCCTTGCCGAAGCGATGTCCAAGATTCCTGGAGTCTACGAAGTGATTGTGATCTCTGGCGAGTGGGACATAGTGCTCAAGGTGCGAGCCGGCTCGGTCGAGGAGATCGGTACCCTGGTCGTCGACAAGCTGAGGATAATGAAGGGTATCGAAAAGACTCAGACCTGCGTCGTATTCCAGGCGGTAAAGGAGGGCTTCTAGCTGTTAGCTGGTCTTGGAGTCCATCCCTCTCCATCTCTGCAGCTTGCTGTCCAGTTCACGTTCCCCAAAACCATACATTCTAGTGTAAGGGGAACCGGGCAATGTCCCGAAGGCGTCCAGAGTCTGAAGAAGCTTGATTGAGACAGAAGCCCTCACCAAGAGGTTCGGTGACCTGACCGCGGTCGACGGGGTCACGCTCCGCGTGGAGGAAGGGGAGGTCTTCGGGTTCCTGGGGCCCAACGGGGCCGGCAAGACGACGATGGTCCGGATGCTCTGCTGCCTGATATCCAAGACCAGCGGAAGAGCAAGGGTAGCAGGATATGAGGTGGGCAACGAAGCTGATTCCCTGAAGATCAGGAAGCTCCTCGGTCTCGTCCCCGACAACGTGGGGCTCTACGACGACCTCAGCGCCTACGACAACCTGGACTTCTACGGCAGGCTCTACGACTGCACGGAGGCACAGAGGAAGGAGAACATCAAGCGCTTCCTTGACCTGCTCGGGCTCTGGGAGAAGAAGGACGCCCCTGCGGGGACGTTCTCGAAGGGCATGAAGCAGAAGCTCGCCATAGCGCGGGCTCTCATACACGACCCGCAGGTCCTGTTCATGGACGAGCCCACGGCGAACCTGGACCCCGAATCATCAAAGACAGTCAGGGACTTCATCCTCGACCTCAAGAAGGAGAAGAGGACCATCTTCCTCAACACCCACAACCTCGACGAGGCTCAGAAGATCTGCGACAGGATCGGGATACTGAACACCAGGATCATGGCCATGGGCACCCCTGAGGAGCTGGAGCGGTCGGTGGGCGGTAGGAAGACCGTGGTCCAACTGGAGCAGGTGAGCGACGCCGTCCTGGTCGCCCTGAGGAAGTTGCCGATCGGGAACGCTGTCGTCGACGGCAACAGGCTGACGATTGACGTGACAGATCCCGAGAAGGAGAACGCTGCCATCATGGACGCAATAGTCCGGGCCGGCGGCCGCGTGCAATCAGCTACCATCGTCGGCTCCACCCTGGAGGATGCCTACCTGAAACTCGTGAGGCAGGCCAAATGAGACTCTCGAAATCATGGATTGTCGCATCCAAAGACTTCAAGGTGTTCAGGCGGAAGAAGAACGTCATCTATACGACCATAGCCTTCCCGCTCGTGATCTCGATCCTGCTTCCGGTCGTGCTGCAGTTCGCTGGCCATCGGAGCGGTAGTTCGGGCATTCCCGCTGCGGAACTCGTCACGTTGCTGCCTTCGTTCACTTTCTACTTTCTCATAATCGCAGGGTACGTTCCAACCACGATCGCCTCCTACAGCCTGGTCGGCGAGAAAGTCGAGAAGAGCCTTGAGCCGCTCCTTGCAACCCCCACCACCGACGGCGAGATCCTGCTCGGGAAGGGGATTGCCGCGTTCCTGCCTCCCATAGCGGCCATCCTCGGAACATCCGCAATCTTCATGGCCCTCTCAGATCTGGTCACGCATGGCAGACTGGGTTACTACTTCTTTCCCAACCTGAATGCCGGCGTGGTCTTCCTCCTCATGGTCCCTCTCGCCGCAGTAATGAGCGTCGAGGGGAACGTGATAATCTCGTCAAGAGTGAGCGATGTGCGGACCGCGCAACAGCTTGGAGCTCTGATGATCCTTCCCTTCGCTGGAATCTATGTCGGGGGCGAACTTGGTCTGATCGACCTCGGAAGCACTACCAACCTGCTCATCATCGCTGGCATCCTCATGACGGTGGTCGTCCTCCTCCTCTACGTCGCCAAGGCCACCTTTCGCAGAGAGGAGATACTGACAAAATGGAAGTAGGGCCCGGGGCCGACCGCGCTGCAGCGAGGGGTGCCTGAACCTCGGACTCCTGAACGGACGCCTTCCGCTTCTCTAGCGCTTCCGCGCCTGCCTGACCGCCTGAGCCCCGAAGATCGGGGTCCCCTCCTCAGGCATGGAGACGATCCGTCGAAACTCGTTGTACAGCGCCCTTGTGACGGGTCCGACGCCCCCCTTCCCAATGCTCTTCCCGCTGACCACTCTCACGGCCGCCAGCCCCAGCAGCGTCCCCGTGAAGAAGGCCTCGTCGGCGGTGAGGAGTTCGAACGGCGTGATCTCGCGCTCGGTGACCTGGTACTTCATGCTCCTGGCAAGTTCGATCACTCGTTCCCTCGTTATGCCGTGGAGTATCCCGGACGACGACGGAGGCGTGGATATCGTTCCGTCCTTCACCAGAAAGATGTTCATGGTCGAGCCCTCCGAGACGAACCCCCTGTGGTCGAGCATCACCGGATAGTCGACCTTGGCCCGGTTCGCCTCCAGCACAGCGAGGACGCTGTTCAGGTAGTTCAGCGACTTTATCTCGTGGCTCGTGGAGTCGACGGGGTCCCTCCTGACCGAAGTGATGATGGTGGAGAGCAACCGAGGTTCCTTCGGGAACGTCGAGGACGCAACCGGCTCCGTTATCACGAAGACGGTGCTCTCCCTGCAGGGTGCGGGGTTGACGCTCATGTCCCCAATTCCCCTTGTCACGACGAGCCTGATGTAGGCGTTGCTGAGGTCGTTCCTCCTGAGCGTCTCGGTGACGATCTCAACCATCTTCTCGTTTGCCATCGGTATCTCAAGCTCGATGCACGCCGCTGACTGGTACAGCCTGTCGACATGCTCCTTCAGCTTGAAGACGTACCCGCCGAAGGCCCTGATGCCTTCGAAGACGCCGTCGCCGTACAGGAGTCCGTGGTCGAAGACGGATATCTTGGCCTCCGATTTCGGAACGAACGCTCCGTTGAGGTACACCAGGAGTTCGCGTTGCACGACGGCAAGACCCGGCGCGAGCGTAGAAATGCCTTGTGATTTCGACGCGATAGAGTTATCCGCCGCTTTCACGCCGTCGGTGACCCCCACATGAGCCACGCCCACGACAGCGTCCTCGGCGCCATAGGCAACACCCCGCTGGTGGCGCTCGACCGCCTGAGGGCCGCCGAGGGGGTCGCGCCGCGTGTCCTGGCCAAGCTCGAATACTTCGGGCCAGGAGGGAGTGTGAAGGATCGGGCTGCTCTGAGCATAATCGAGGAGGCCGAGAAGGACGGGAGGCTGCGCGCGGGGCAGATGGTCGTGGAGCTCACCAGTGGCAACATGGGGATTGGGCTGGCGGTGGCGTGCGCGGTGAAGGGGTACCGATTCACGGCAGTCATGAGCGAAGGCAACTCGAGGGAGAGGTGGAGGGTCATGAAGGCTCTGGGCGCCAGGGTCGTGCTGGTGCCCCAGGCGGCGGGCGGAGTACCGGGACAGGTGACGGGCGAGGACCTGGCCCTGGTCGAGAAGAAGGCACAGGAGCTGGTGCGCCGGCACGGCGCGTTCAGGGTCGACCAGTTCAGGAACCCGGCCAATCCGGCAGCACACCGCAAGGGCACCGGAGAGGAGATCTGGACTCAGTCGGGTGGGAAGGTCGACGCCTTTGTCGCCATCGCAGGCACCGGCGGGACATTCGTCGGGGTGTCGGCCGCGCTGAAGAGGCACAACCACAACGTGAAGTGCTGGGTGGTCGAGCCCGCGGGGGCGCCGGTGCTGGCCGGCAGGCGCGTCACGTCGCAGAAGCACAAGATCCAGGGCGCAGGCTACGCCCTCACCCCGGAGGTCTGGGACCCTTCCCTCTGCGACGGGTATCTCACTGTCACGGACAGGGAGGCGATCAGGTGCGCCCGACGGCTCGCCAGGCTTGAGGGTGTTCTCTCGGGATTCAGCGGAGGGGCCAACGTCGCCGCCTGCCTCAAGCTGGCGGAGAAGCTCCCTGGCGGCAGCACAATCGTGACCCTGATACCCGACACCGGCCTGAAGTATCTGAGCACAGATCTCTTTCCCTAGGGTTTATTACGGCTCGCCAGGGCGGAGGCCTCTCCCGACATGGACGGCCACACCATAGGCGTCTTCGGAACGGACAAGGAGCAGAAGGCCCGGTTCATGGCCTCGATCGCAAAGAAGAGCGAGGTCGAGGGGATGATTGTCTACCACCACAACGAGGCGGGGAAGAGATACTCGCTCCTCGACGACCCGCAGTATCCCGACAGAATCCAGGGGTACGCCAGGATAGCCTCGATCTGCGACCACGCCTACTTCCTTCTGCCGAAGGCCGGCAGGCTCGCGCCGCCGGACGGAGAGCTCGCCGTGCTCCTCGAGAGCTACGGGCTGCCGGGCACACTGGAGATAATCGACGGCGCAGCGCCTCCCGAGACGGCCAGGGCCGCGTTCAAGGGTCTCAGGCTGGCCGACTACCCGGTTGACGAAAGGGCCGGCGACTCGTCGATAATCGACCTGACCAAGATCGGTCCCTCCCCCAACGCGCCTCCCTCGGGCTCGCTGGTCTATGTCGACAGGGCCTTCAGCGTCAAGGGCGTCGGCACGGTCGTGCTCGGGTTCATCCTGGGCGGAAAGGTCTCGGTCCACGACAGGCTGCGGGCAATCCCCTCCTCTCCCGAGAAGATGGTCGAGGTGAGAGGAATCCAGGTGAACGATGAGGACTACGAGAGCGCCGGAGCAGGCATCAGGGTCGGCCTCTCGCTCAAGGGCGTGGATGCCAAGGAGCTCGACAAGGTCTCCTGGCTCGACGACGGTTCCTTCAGGCTGACTGACAAGCTCAGTTTCGCGTTCTCCCGCAGCCCCTTCTACCGACAGGAGATTGGTGACCGTGACATGCACATGCAGCTACCGGGCGAGCTGGCCACTGCCAGAATAAGCGCAGCAGGCTCGGGGCTTCACTGTGCATCCCTCCCGACCCCCGTCCCGGTCTGGCAGGGCATGCGAACCGTCGTCGTCGACCTGAACGGCAAGAACCTCAGGATCGCCGGCGGCGGAACCGCGAGCGCGTAGTCCGTCCTAGGCCTGCTTGAGGGTCTCGTCCAGCTTCTTGAAGTTTATCTCGAGGGTGTTCATCCGCTTGTCGATCGAGTCGATGCGCACCACCAACCCAGTCCTCATTGAGTTGATGTCGGTCCTCATGGCGCTCAGTTCGGTCTTGAGGTTAGTGAACTTCGCCCCCTGGTCCTCCAGCATCTTGTCATACTTCGCGCTGGACTCTGCCCGGTTGGCGCGGATGAGGTCCTCGACCTTCTTGACCTGGGATTGCGTTTCGGCTAGCTGCGCGTCGAGCTTCTCAAGCGCGGCCTGTATCCTTGGGAGTGACATCTCCCATTGCTTCTCGGATTTCTCTATTTAACCTTCCTCGAAACCCCGCCTAGTCCTCAAAGACCTCTATGTCGACGCTCTTCTTCACGAAGTTCGAGAACTTCCCCTTGAAGGTCGTGGCCTTGACGTGGGCGTCGTCAATGAAATGATACTCCGTGAAGGGAGGCAGCTTGCGGGGCTTGTTGAGGATGAGCTGATGGTACTTCACCCCGTGCCTTCTGAGCCAATCCCTCGTCGCCTCTTCGTGCTCGTCGGTCCTGGCCGTGAAGAAGCAGATGTAATTTCCCTCATCGTAGAGCCTGTTGATGGCTTTGATCGAGTCATTGAACGGCTTGGCCCGCCGCATCCGCGCCGCCCCGAGCTCGTTGGGTATGTTCTCGCATATCGTCCCGTCGATGTCTATGATGAAGATCTTCATCGGCTCGGTCTCTGTTCTCTAGGCTGTTGGCCCGATTGAGGAGATCTGGAGGTTCTCGAAGACCACTTTCTTCATGAGGTCCGCCATCCTGAGTGGATCCTGGTGCTGCCAGACGTTCCTGCCGACCGCGATGCCAGTGGCACCGGCGTCTATGGCGCCCCTGACCTGGGAGAGGAACGCT
>Ga0326728_10006500_pt1 | contig 31375 bp, 25 predicted proteins | sample MB3enrmetagenome_FD_207602 | JGI IMG/M metagenome (GOLD analysis project Ga0326728, IMG submission 207602) | Lab enriched peat soil microbial communities from McLean, Ithaca, NY, United States - MB31MN | ecosystem: Environmental > Terrestrial > Soil > Wetlands > Peat | place: USA: New York...
ACAATGACAACAGAGTCTGCCAATTCTCTTGAGCCGCATTCTCCATGCCTCAGGATACGGCCGAAGCGGCAAAAACGCAATTCTTAAGTTAGCGCTTATGGGGTCCATCCCCCCGGATTCTGTGTCCCACCGGGTTTCCGCCGGCGAAGAATAGGCGGGCGAAGGACTGGTTCACGATCGCCACCGGGGTGGTCTCCGGTGTGTCCCGCTCCGTGAAGTCGCGGCCTTCGAGGAGCGGAATCCCGAGGGCGTCGAAGTACCCCGGTGACACGATGGCGTTGCCGGACCGAGTGTCCTCCTCCCTCCGGGGCGCGTATCCTTCAATCTGAAGTATGGACGAGGGACTGTTGCCGAAAGAGAGCGGGATGACGAGGCTATAGGCGACCGCGGCGATCCCCGGCCGTGCCACTAGCCGATCATGCAGCCGGATGCAGAACTGCGCGCGCTGTTCGCTGGTGGTGCAGAAGGTGTCCACGTGAAACTGCGCGTACAGGACGTTGCGGGCATCGAGACCCGGGTTCATCGCTCGTGCGTTCAGGAAACTTCGGGTGAACAGTCCCATGCCTATCAGGGCCACCATCGGCAATGCAACCTCGGAGACAACCAGCATGGCGCGCGCGCGTTGAAGACCTGCACTGGAAGTGCCGCTGCGCCCGCCTTCCTTCAGACTCTCGTTCAGATTAACGCGGATCAAGTGCAGCGCCGGCGCCAGACCCGTGATCACCGCGAGAACGGCACACAGCAGAATCGCGAAAACAAGGATGTCGCCGTTCAGACTGAAGTCGAGAGTGATTGGATAATCTATACCGGGCAGCATCCGTTCCAGCGACCGCCCCAGCCACAGAGCCAAGGCCACGCCAACCATCCCACCGGCGGCGGCTAGCAACAGGCTCTCAGTCACCAGTTGCTGGATCAGGCAGCCCGGGCTGGCGCCCAGCGCCAGGCGCACACTGAATTCCTTCTGGCGGGCCGTGGCGCGCGCCAGTTGCAGATTCACCACGTTGGCGGCCACGATCAGAAGCAGCACGCCGCACACGGCCATCAGGATCCGCAAGGGAGTGAGCAGCATTCCCTGCAGGCCGATGTGGGCTTTCCATACGGGCATCAGGCGGGCGCTGAAGCCGGCGTTGCTCAAAGGCGCCAGAGTGGCAATACGGCGCGCACAGGCCTCCACCTCCGCATTCGCCGGCCCCATTGCGACGCCGGGCTTAAGCCGCGCGGTAACCCACATCTGATGTTCCCTGCGCTCGGTGAGCAGCCAATCTCCCTGGCCGTTCAGCGCAGGTGCCATCATCATGGGCACCCAGATCTCCAGGACCAAGCCGGGCACCGAACCGCGGAACTCCGGCGGAGCGACACCGATGATGGTCAGCTCGTGCCGGTTGACGCGGAGAGTGCGGCCGATCACCGCTCGATCGCCGCGGAATCGCTGTTGCCACAGCCGGTGGCCGATCACCACGGCAGGACACGATCCCGGTCCGTCGGTACATTCGGCGGGCAGGACCACGCTGCCCAGTTCGGGCTGCACGCCAAGGACACTGAAGTAATTGGCTGACACGTATTCGCCCGAGACGCGCTGTGGGTTCTCGTCGCCCACGGCGAAGGCATTAGACAACGATGCGACCACACCTGATGCCAGCTTCAGGCTTTCGCGGTAATCCTGGTAGTCGCGCCAAGAGGTGGTGCTGAACTCGCCCGTGGGCAGGACGGTTTCAATCGAGACCAACCGGTTGCCGGAGCTGACCCCCGGGAAGGGATGCACCAGAAGAGCGTCGATCCAGCCGAAAACAGTGGTGTTGGCTGCTATGCCCAGCGCCAGCGTGAGAACGGCGGCCACCGTGAACCTCGGGCTGTTCCGCAAAACTCGGATGCCATAGCGCAGGTCCTGAAGAAGGGTACGCATCTGTAGCTCCTCGTGAGTCACCGTATTGATCGCACGTTTGTCGCCACAAGTAAATCGCTCATTCAACTGGGTCGCCACCGCGACGCTCTGTCCGCTTAAGGACACCTTTTTGCGGAATCGGACAGGAGCGGTGTCCTGCCCGACTCCGCTTCTGACATTTCAGACTATTCTTGTCTTGATTCAGTTGAACTGGCGTAGCACGGTGCCGATTTGCCAGATATCCAAAGAAGCGGATGCGGACGAAACCTCGCGGGAGAGTATGCAAAAGAAACCGCAGGAGAACCTCCTTGTGACCCAACAAATTCCGCTCGGCAACCACCATGCTGAATTACCCACACGCGCAGTGTCCGCCGCGCCAGCGTTTCAAACGGGGTTTGCGGAAGTTGAAGCACTGGGCCGATACTCCGTGTCCAGCACTGGCAAGACGGACGGCACCATTCCGACGTTGGAAATCAACCTCGCACTACCCGTCGGAATCGACTATTTTGATCGCGACGACTCTTGCTCAATAGGAGCCCCTGGGCGTTCGGCAACTCTTTCTGGCTCCCTCAAGACGAACTTATGAGTTTGGCATTTTTTCTGGGGCGTCTGATTGCACGAGGCGCCCATTCTGCATGGCACCCGAAGTCTCGATGCCGGCCGCGGGATCATCGAAGGGGTGGAATCTTTCGGAGAGGCATGTCCCTTGAACGTGATCCGTCGCCGGTGGGCGCCATCACCCGCAACCGCAGAGTCACGCGGGAAAAAACTCATCGAAAGACCAGGTCGCCGCAGGTTGGCCGGTGGCATGCACAACGGCAGGCCACAACAAACGCGCGTCTCGCAACGCATCCGCCACAGAGAACCCAGTCTATCCCCTAGACAGAAACCACTGCCGGCACGGCAAAGAGTCCTATCACGACGATCATGGCCGAGTGTCAGCGAGCGACGAAGCCAGGTTTGCCGGCCCTCCCCGGCTCACGAAGCACGTGCCCCGAATCGTTCTGCGCCGCGGAGCCATCCTGCGCCGCACAGAGCGTTACTGCTTCGGCAATCCGCTGCGCCTGGTGCTCCTTCTTCGTTTGCCACTCGCGGAAGGCGTCCTTCTCGCTCGCCACTTCGTCGAGGTTGGCCTTGATGCGAGCCAAGTATTGCGCGGCTACACGATCCATTTCAGCTCGAATGGCACAGTTGTCGTGGTCCTTGCGTGCCTCGTATTCCTCCCGTTGTTTTCGCTGCATGGCTTCGTAGGAATTGAGAGCACTCTGGCGCAGCGTGGCATCCTGCAACACTTCGCCGACTGGAATGCCAGCCGCCTCTAGCGCCATCAACAAAGCGCCACGCTTAATCTCAGTCGGAAGGTTGCGGATATGTCCGCTCTGCAGCATCTCGACCACTTTGCTGATGCTGTAGCCCATCCGAACACCTTTGATGCCAGCCGAGCGGTAGATTTCTTCAAACGACAGCAACTCGGCCGGCGAGCCGGAACCGTGGCTCGCGGAATACTCAGACACCGGCGTTCTCAACTGCGCTTCGGCGGCCGGCGTCGCATTAGGCTGTTCCGACGCACTGTCGGTGGGTGTTGTAGGAGCCTCCTGAGCACTCCAGGACGCGGGCTCGAACCACTTCGTCTGCATGAGATGATCCTCTCTCAATCTCGAGAACTCGCGTTTAGAAGGCCGGAACGCGCCCGCGGGCTAACAAATTCATCCAAATCCAGAAGTACTGAAGCAGTCAATACACAGCACTTCCCCGTTCTCTGTTATTTCTTATCGGACATTCGGCGAACTTTTCGGGCTAAGTTAATTTAGGCCGGTCAAGAATCGCCGCAGAAACCGCTAGCGATTGACACGAGGATGGGGACCCAGATGCGGCCGGATCGGAAGGGGGAACTGCCCCTTCTTCAGTTGGACTTGTTCGAGCGCTTTGCGACTTCGCGCGCGCCGGTCATCGAGAAGGCTCCGGGCCGGGCTTCGGCCTCACCGACGAGGTGGCAGCGGTAGCTTCGTCCGCATGGTCTTCATCATACTTCACGACCACGGAGATGCGGCGATTGCGAGGGTCGTTGGGGTCGGCGGCGTTGAGCAGCCGCTGGTCTGCGAAGCCGCGCATCTCGGCGACTTGATCGAGGCGCAGGCCGCTGGCGAAGAGCAGGCGGCGAGCGGCGTTGGCGCGGTCGGCCGCCAGCTCCCAATTGCTGTAGCCGCTAGTGGGAGTAGCCGCGCGAAATGGTCGCGCGTCGGTGTGGCCTTCAATGACAACCTTATTGGGCATCTTGACCAGCTCCCCGGCCAAAACGTTGAGCAGATGCTCGCCGGCAGCCGTCGGCGTGGGATTGCCGGAATTGAAGAACATGCCCCCTTCGGTCTCCAATAGGTCGATGCGCAGCCCCTCGCCCGTTACCGTGAACAGGATGTTTTTTTGAATTTGATGGAATTCCGGCATTTGCCGCAGGGCCGCTTCGATCCGCTTCTGAATGTCGAGTACCGTGCGGTGATCCACGCTCAAACCTTCGCCGCGATTGGCGACGCCGGTTCCGACCCGCTGCTTGTAGCCCAGAGGATCGCGGAAATAGCCTTGCACTGCCGCCTTGACCTTCACGCTGCAGTTCATCATCCAGAGCACAATGAACAGGGCCATCAGGGCGGTAACGAAATCGGCGTAGGCTACCTTCCAAGCCCCGCCACGGTGCGCTTGGGCGGTGTCGCGCCTGAGTGGGGCCCAGGGAGGAACTGCTGCCGTTGAGGAAGGGTTCTCTGCCACAACGCTCCTAGGCGGCGGATGCCGATGGGATCTTGGCTTCGCGCCGGACTGTAATGTGCATTTCGGAGAAGCTGGGGCGCCATTCAACAGGAATGGACCGGCGCGCCGCTTCCACCGCGAGGATCGGCGACATGCCGCCGGCGAACGCCACCATGCCCGTGCGCAACACTTGCAGGTGATGTGTGTGCGCCTCGCACCGGCCTTCCAGACGCGAGGCGAGAGGGCCGACCACCCCGTAACAAAGCAAGATGCCAAGAAACGTGCCAACCAGCGCCGCGGCCACTTTCTCGCCGATGAGTTCGGGCGAGCCGCCGATGGACTGCATGGTGATCACCACACCCAGCACGGCGGCCACAATTCCAAGCCCGGGGAGGGCGTCGGCGACCGAGCTGAGGGCGCGCACCGGTTCATGGCGTCCGCGGTTCTGAATGTCGATATCGAGATCCATCAAGTGGTCCAGGTGGTGTGGCGAGCTGGCGCCCAGCACCAGCATGCGCAGAGAATCCAGAAAGAAGTCGAGCGTGACGCGATCAGCGAGCAAGTCCGGATAGTTGGAAAAGATGGGGCTGGATTCCGGCTCCTCCACGTCTGATTCCAGCTTCATCGCGCCAGCCCGCCGGGCGAACGAGAAGACTTCGAAGAGCATGCGCAGGTGCAGGAGATACGATTCACGGGTGTGCTTGGGCGAATGAAACGTTTCGCGCAGGCCGTTAAGCATTTTGCGGATCACGGCCGTTGGGTTCGAGACGAAAATGATCCCGAGAGCCGCCCCCCCAATGATGAGGAGCTCGGCCGGTTGCAGCAGCACCCATGGGTTGCCTTTTTCCATGAGGTAGCCCCCGAACACCGCGCCAAAAACCAGAATGATTCCGAGAAGTGCCAGCATAGTGGTGAACCCTTGGATTTTGTAGGGTCTCTAATCTCCTTTTGTTGTCGTGGTCTTCTGATCCGACTCGGGAGTCATCAAACGGTTGAGGATGACGATATCCACGCGGCGATTGTGTTCGCGGCCCTGTTCCGTATCGTTGGAAGCCACCGGCGCCGTGTCGCCGTAGCCGGCGACGGCGAATCGCTCCGCGGGGATCTCGAACTTGGAAGAAAGCACATCGAGCATGGTGATGCTGCGCGCCACCGCGAGTTCCCAATTGTTGCGGAAGCGGGGTGTGTGGATGGGAACGGAGTCGGTGTGGCCTTCCAGCCGCACCGGGTTCGGCAGGTCGCGCAGCACGGCCGCGACTTTCGCAATGCTGGAAAAACTGTTGGGATCCAGCGTGTCTTCGCCGGAGGGAAAAAATGCCGCCTGCAGGAGGCTGACAACCAACCCTCGCGGCTCCAGGTGGACCTGAATTTTGCCGCTCTTAATCTCTTCCTGCAACTGCTGGCTCAGCAATTGTTGGGAAGGCAGCAACTCCACTCCGGCTGACACAGAACTCTTGAACGCCCCAACCTTCTCGTGGGCTTTGCCCTTCTGACTCACGGTGCTGCCCAGGAATTGCTTGATCGTCGCGGTCATGCCGCCGTTTTCTAATGCTTCGCGAACCGAATCGGACACCTGTTTGCTCTTGGTATTGTCGGCCTGTGCTGACGCGAACATGACCACGAAAAATGCAAACAGCAGGGTAATGAAGTCGGCGTAAGAGATTAACCATCGTTCGTGGTTCGCGTGCGAAGCAGCGTGTTTCTTCGAGTGCGCCATATGTATGCGCCCTCATCCTCCAGAGCCAAGCCCGCATAGATCCGTCGACACAGAGCCGATGCGCTCCATCCAAGGCGCATTCATCGTTCCCGTAGTCCGATCGCTCGATGTCGATAAAGGAGACCGGTGCACGGGGCGGTGACGATCTCCTTGTTGTGCTCGGCGTGAGAAATGAGCATGAGTTGTGTTCCATCATGCCGGGGATAGCGCGGGAAATCAAACTCGGAAAAGGGTAGCACCCTCGTGCGAGTCCGGTGTTAACCCTTCCCCTGATCCTGCTGAAGCAGCGGCGTTTACAGTTGAATCCTGGGATGTGCTAAGACTGTCAACCTAGTGTAAGAGATCGAAAGATCGGTGGAATTCTTCATCACGCAATTTCGGGAACGGATCACGCCCAGGCCCAAGGCCGAAGCTCCTTGCCACGAGAGCCGGTTGGCTAGAGAACGGTTGAGCGCCATCGGCAGAGGCACGGCGGCGTTCGGTTGGAAGGCGAGCCGGCTGCCAGTACGCGATCATCGCGGAATCAAGCGATACGAGTGGCGACTGCGTATCGATCGGAGTCATCGATGTACCGCGCTGCACCTTATCCGACGTTAGCCAGCATACGCAACCACAAGAGCCGTCGGTACCGCGCCATGGCCATCGAATTGCCAGTACACAATAGATGCTCGACGCGCTACGGAGCTATTTCTTCGGGTGTACGCATGCCAGGACCACATTCCCTCTCACACGTAAAGCCAACCATTACGCTGGGAGCGGAGGCCGGAGCACATACGTAGTCTGTCTGAAGTGCGGTGCGGAGTTCGTTTATGATTGGGAACGCATGCGGGTTTGAGTGCCGCTGCCAACCTGCCGTTCTGTGAGCCAGCCATTGACTTGGGGCGTCTTAAAGGCAAGAAGCGATTCGACTCGCGTGACCATCAATGGTGCCTAACCGCAAGTTTTTCCGTCTGTTCTCTTTCCTGTCGGGTGACAGGAGCGCGGAACGTCAGGCTTCGGTGTGCCGTCGTTAGCGGATGCATCGGCGCAGTCTGGCACCACCCAATCCACCTCCTGATATTGAAGACGCTCGCGCGGTCCGCAGCATGGCTACGGAATCGTCGTCCAATTCGTGCTTCACTTGCTGAGAACTCTGTGCATGCTGTGTGCACTGGCGCCAGACTGCTGGCCTGCAAATCCTTTAGAGTGTGGTGGGCCCGACAGAACTCGAATCTGTGACCTCTACCGTGTCAAGGTAGCGCTCTAACCAACTGAGCTACGGGCCCAACTGAAAGGTGTGCGTCAATTATATCACGCAGGCTTGGCGCTCCCGCCTCGCCGCCGTGTGTGATAGAAAGATCTGATGCCTATTGATTTCAACGGAAAAGTAGCGGTGGTAACAGGCGGCGCTAACGGCATCGGTCTCGCTGCGGCGCGTGCTCTGGCCGCCGGCGGTGCACAAGTGTGGATCTTTGATCTGGAACGCGAACGGCCGGAGGAAGTGGCGCGACCGCTCGGCGGACGCGGTTGTCATGTCGATGTGACGGCCCCCTCCTCGATCGATGCCGCGTTCCAGCAGGCCGGCGCGCCTGATATCGTTGTGGCCAACGCAGGCGGGGCAATCTGGGGCCCGGTCGACGAAATCTCAGCCGATGACTGGAACAAGACCATCGCGTTAAATCTCAGCGGCGTGTTTCACACGGTGCAGGCGGCTGCCCGCCGCATGAAGCCGCGCCGGCGCGGGGCGATCGTCATCACCGCCTCCACCAATTCCTACGATGGCGAGGCGTCACTCCTGTCTTACAATGCGAGCAAGGCCGGCCTCCTGGGGATTCTCCACACCGCCGCGAACGAGCTCGGCCCCTGGCAGATCCGCATCAACGCGGTTTGTCCCGGACTGATCCACACGCGGCTCACGGAATCGTTCTTCCGCAACGCTCCGCTGATCAAAGAATATTTCCGCGGTATTCCCCTGGGCCGTGGCGGGGCGCCCGATGAGGTCGGCAACGCGATCGCATTTCTCGCGTCGGACCTGGCTTCTTTTATCACCGGAGCCACGCTATTCGTCGATGGCGGCCAGATGGCGTGCAAGTTTGGAACCTGGACCGAGGAAACCGCGGATTTCGTCACGGATCGCTGGAAGCTGCGCTGATGTGTTACGGCTCGGTGATCGCCAGGATCGTCGCGGGCGCGTTGCCCTCCAGCCGGTTGTTCACGAAGAGAAACGCAGTCATCTGCTTGTCTTGCGCGATGCGGATGATGTCGCGCAGCGGCGCCCGCACTTCCGGGTTTGGATCTTTGATCTCCGTGTAGGGCGTGAAAAGCCGCACGGCCTCCTCGTAGCTGCGGCTCTGGCGCAATAGCGCACGGCTTACGAGGAAGTCTGCCGTGAACGACTCCGGAATCGCCATCTGGTGGCGCAGCTCGGGCATGCGCGACCACGCATTGAAGACGTGCGCCACTTTGTGGGAGCGCAGGCACCGGAAGTACTCGCGATCGAGGAAATCGGGATTGCGGATCTCGACCGCGTAGCGGAACTCGCCCGGCAGTCTCGCCAGAAATGGATCGAGCCGCTCCAGAAACTTGCTCACATCGAAGAACGTCTTCTTCGCGAACGATCCAAATTCGAAAATCACGAGCGCGGTCCGGTCGCAAAAGGGTTCGAGCGGACGCAGGAACGACTGCTTGAGCAGTTCGGCGTCAAGAAACGATTCATTCTCGACCCCGGCCAGCGTGCTATATCGTGCGTGCGCTGGGAACACTTTGCAGGTGAGTTGTTCTGGCGCCTTAAACGCGAAACGGAAGCCCGCAGGTGTTTGCCGGAAAAGGCGGCGCCAGAATTCCTCGCTCGGAAACTGGTAGAAGGCAAAGTCGCCGCAAACCGTGGGGAATGTCTGGGCGTACTCCTCGAAGCACGTATCATTGAAAAGCTTTTGCGAGAACCGGCCGCGTGTGAGATATCGCGACCGGCTGTAGATCTGCCCCAGCCACCCTTCGTATTTCCAGGAACTGCCGCCGATGTAGATGTGCTGGGCGGCGAGCTGCTTCAGGCGCGCGGCCAGCGCGTCGCGGTCGAATGACGACGGCTCATCGAAGAGAGTATCCACTTACCAGGCGCGGGCCTCGCGATAACTGTAGGGATCGGCGCCGGCTTCGATCACTCCCTCCGGCGTCACGCGAATCAGAACGGGCGCGGCGCCGCTCGACCAGCGTGAGCGAGTGCCCACGAGATGGTGGCGCTCGGCCAACTCGGCAGCCGTCGCGGAATTGATGCGCTCATCGAGCAGCAAATCGCCTGGGCTCATGGCGTGATTATCGAAGCTCGAAACCAGGTGGCGCGTTTGGAAGCGCGGCGCCTCGATCGCCTGCTCGGCGTTCATGCCGAACTCAACGACGTCGAGCAAAATCTGCAATAGCGATTGATCCTGATTGTCGCCGCCCGGCGTAGAGAGCGCCAGATACGGCTTGCTGTCCTTTAACACCAAGGTCGGGCTTAGCGTGATGCGCGGCCGCTTGCCACCCGCCAGTTCGTTCGGATGGCCGGGTACGAGCAGAAAACTTTGCGCGCGCTGCGTGAGCGCGATGCCGGTGTCGCCGGCGATCACCGAAGGCAGCCACGCGCCAGACGGTGTGGAAGAGAACATGATGCCGTCTTTGTCGATGGCGTCCACACAGGTGGTATCGCGGGCCATCAGCGCGTCATCGATTTTGAAACGCGCTATCTCGGCTTCCGAGGGATGCTGCGGCGGGTTCGGACCTATCTTCCCCGGCCGGAACTCGAGCGAAGCCAGCGTGCCGATCAGCTTGCGCCGCTCCGCCGCGTAATCCTTTGAGAGCAGTTGCTCGGCCGGTATCTTCACAAACTTCGGATCGCCGTAGTATGTGTCGCGGTCGGCGTACGCCAGCTTCAATGCTTCGACCAGCGTGTGGAGATACTCCACGGAATTCCAGTGCATGGCGCGCAGATCGTAGCCTTCCAGAATGTTCAGCGCCTCAATCAGCGACGGCCCTTGGCTCCAGAAGCCGGGCTTGTAAACCTGGTAACCCTGAAACGTGGTGGTGACCGCGTCTTCCGGAGCGAGGTGAAACGCCGCCATGTCTTCGTAGCGGAGCAGGCCTTGATTCTCGCGGCTGAAGGCGTCGATGCGCCGCGCGATATCGCCGCGGTAAAAATAATCCCGCACGGCATCGATCGCGGCGGTGCGGCTCGCACCCCTAGCCAGCGCGTTCTTCTCGACGTCCGCCATGGATCGCAGCGTGCGCGCCAGGTCGGGCTGGTGGAAAATTTCGCCTGGGAAAGTGACACGATCGCCGGGAATGAAAACGTGCGCCGAGGTGGGCCACAGCTCGAAGAAACGCACGTTCCGCTCGATCGCGCCGGAGCGCATTTCGTCGATGGCCAGGCCGTCCGCCAGCTCGATCGCGGGTGCGATCTCTTCGCTGAAGGACTTGGTGCCGTACTCGCGCAGCGCCACCAGCTCCGCATCCACCATGCCCGGAACCAGCGCCGGCATGAGCCCCGCCACCGGCACCATCCCTTTCAACCCGTTTTTCTCCGGCGCCTCGGTGAGCTCACCCGGCTGCAAGTGCCGCTCACGGAAAAACTCGGCCGTGGCGAGTTTGGGCATCGTGCCCACGCCGGCGATGGCGTGCACTTTGCCATCCCGCGTCCGGATGAGAATGGGCGCCTCGCCGCCGAAACCGATATGCGAGAATTCCGAAACAGCAGCGGCGAAAATCGCGGCGACCCCCACGTCCACCGCATTCCCGCCTTTGTAGAACATGCGCATGCCGGCATCCACGGCGTAGTCACTGCCTGCCGCCACGGCGCCATGCGTCCCGCGCGAGGCATGCCGTGCCTGATGTTCGAAGTCACGTGGACGCTGCGCGAAAAGGCTGATGGCGGCGATGAAGAGTAGCGTAAGTTTACGGTTCATGCGGTACGCCCCCAAATTCATTCTATGGGATTCCTCCAAGGCCCACGCCGGTTCATGGTTCCGCCGCCCAGTAGCCCGGGCGCGTCCGCACCTTGGCGTCGGGCCGGTCCCGCAGCTTCACTTCAATCGAGTGGTAGCCGGCCTCATCGGACTTGGCGGGCGTGAAGCTTAGCAGATACTGGCTATGCAGCTCCGCGCCAACGCCGGCAATGGCCTTTTCCAGACTGCTCTGCTTGGCAAAAGAGAAATGTCGGCCACCAGTGTACCTGGCGAAGGTTTCCGCCGCATTAGCCTTGCCCATCCTGCCGAGTTCCGTGAAGATCGTGAGCAGATTCCCACCCTCGGGCGGCGGCAAGTCTTCCGGCTTGGCCGTGAACGCCGCGGTGTACGCCGAGTAACTGGCCGAATAGATCGTGATGTTCTCACGCTGCGCTGCCTGCAAAACATCCGCAAGTTTGCCCTTGCTCCCGCGGTCCTTGGCTTCGCTGATGAGCAGGATCACTTTCCTCCGGCTCGTAGGTGGTTGCGCCAGCCGGTGCACCGCTCCTGCGACTGCATCCACCATGCGCGCTTGAAGCTCGGCGCTCGGCTGGATCTCCTCGAGAGCATGCTCGATCTGCGACGGGTCGGAGGTGAAATCCTGCACCGTCCACACCTTTTCGTCGAACGCCAAAACCGCCGCGTCGCCACGCTTGCCCGTAATCAACGGCTGGATCATGCTTCCCACTTTGTGGAGCTTCGCCACCACGGCGCCGGCGTAATTGTTGATCTGCACCACAGCGACGATCGAAATCGGGATCAGCGTCGCATCAGAAGTATCAAGCTGGAATGGCCTCGGCATTTGATTGTCCGTCAGCACGAAATCGCCAGCCGTCAGACCGTCGATATAGTGTCCCTTGGCGTCCGTCACCGTAACCGGCGCCATCACCAGCGGAACCTCCGTCCGAATTGTCGGCGATTGCTGCGCCGCCACCAGCCACGGCAGCAAGGTAAGAACGAGGGCGACCGGCACGGTATTGAGACGATTGATCACTCCTAATAGTTGCAACTGTTACGGCATATTGTTGAATGGGAACCGCTTTCGCCACCTATTTGGATGCTTTCGGAACCACTTTTCGCCGCCGGGGCCCCGGGGGCTCCAGTAACTTCAGGTTCTCGTCGATTTGTTTCCGCAGCTCCTCGAACACAGGATGCGGCGGGTCGAGCACGGCCAGCGCTCGTCGATACAACGCAACAGCTTCGTCTTTCTTGTTTTCGCCCAGGCGCTCTGTGGCTTCCTGCGCCAGCCCGGAGGCAAGGAAGTGCGCGCGGATCGCGTTCGCGCGATTCGCCGCCTCCTGGCCCTCCGCCCATCGCTGTTGTTCCCGATAAAAAATGGCCACCTTGTCCAAGGTGACCGCAACCATGGGATGTTCCTTGCCGGCGGAGCTCTCCCATAGCGCGATGAGCCGCTGGTAGACCGGCTCGGACTCCGCATACTTCTTTTGACCGAAGCGGGCGTACGCCAGCCCGTCGAGCGCGGTCAGCAAGTCCGCATGGTTCTTCCCCACGGCTCGCTCCCGAACAACGAGCGCCCGCTGGTACACCTCCTCCTCCTTGTCGTATTGGCGCAGGGTAATCCGTACCTCGCCTAAGCGATCGAGGTTGGGCAACAGCGACGGGTGATCCCCGCCGTTCAGCTTCTCCAGAATTTCAAGCGAGGCGTCCAAAGCGCTGGCGGCTTTCTCGGGCTCTTTCAGATCGAGTTGGACTTGCGCCGCGCGGCTTAGGTCCGCGGCTACGGAAGCGCTCTCGAACCCTTCCGCGCGCACGTGAGCCACGCGCACCTGCTCGATGATGGCCAGTGCACGGCCGTAATCATGTAGGACCCGGCACAGGTTTGCATCTTCGAGCAGGTCATTGAGCGCAACGGGGTCGCTTTCGCCGAATACATTCTGACGCCAATTGATGGCTTGCCTTAGCGAACTGTCGGCGTCCTCGGTTTGTCCCGCAGCGGCTTCCACGGCGGCCAGGCGTTTCAGAATGTCGTAACGGGCGGGATCGTCTGGGGCCGTCTCCTCGACGAGTTTCCAGGCCTGTTCCAGCGACTGGCGGGCTGCTTCGTAGTCGCCGTGCAGATAGCTGGCATTGCCGGACTGTTGCAACAGCTCCAGCTCAGTCTGCGCACCCCCGGCCAGGGTCAGACAGAACAGGGCGGCCCAAGGCCCTTTGCACCCCATGGAGAGGTTAGACATCGCTTGCGCAGCGCAAGTTTCCGCCCGGAGCGGATCAATGCTTCGTGTAAGCCGACATAATGCGCCGGTATTCGCCATCGGACTGGATCGAATTCAGCGCCTTCTTCAGAGCGCCGCGCACCTGCGGTTCGTCACCGGACGGGGAGTCCAGCACCTGGGTGAGGATTTCTGCCTTGACATCGTCGGAGTTGATCTGGCTCGCCGCCTCAACCACGCGAATCACCGTCTCCTTCGTCAAGCCGGGCCTTTTTAGCACCGCCGAAAGAATCTTGTGGCGTTCGTCTTCGGAACCAACGCTGTTCACTGCGGCGAAGTACGCATCCAGAAGCTTCTCGTCAGGCCGGCTGAGTGCCCCGATCTCCACTAGCACCGCCGCCTTCTCCTCATCGGACCCCATCTGCTTCGCGGACCGCGCCACTTCCAACGCGATCTCGGGGCTTCCCACCGCGCGATGCGCCACCTTCACCAGAACCTTCTTGCGCTCCTCATCCGATCCGATACTGTTGACCGCCTCAAAGAAGGCCGCGCGCACCACCGGACTTTGCAGATTCGCGCTCGCCATCTCGCTCAAAACACCGGCCTTCTCCTCATCCGAGCCGATAGATTTAGCCGACCGGGCAATATCGGCCAGCGTCGCATCCGTCAGGCCCGAACGGCGCAGCAGCGCGGACAAGACCTTTCGGCGCTCTTCGTCAGAGCCGACCGTTGCGGTCGCATCGAAAAAAGCGCGTCGCGTGATGTCATCTTCCAGATAACGCGGGGCGGCTTGCATCAACAGCGACGCCTTCTCTTCGTCCGACCCAATGCCGGCTCCCGACCGCAGCGTTTCGTGCAGAGTCTCCCGATCCGTGCTGGCGTCAAGCACCGCAGTCAGAACGCGGCGCCGCTCTTCATCGGAGCCGATCGTGCTGGCACTGGCAAGCAACGGCCGGCCGATCTCCCGGTCGCCTTTAAAGCGCTCGGCAATTTTTATGAGAATTTTAGCCTTCTCTTCGTCGGAGCCAATATGCCCCGCCGTCTTGGCTGCCAGCTTGAGCGTTTCCCGGCTGGCAGGGTCGCGTTCCACCAGCGCGGAGAGCGTGCTTTCCCGGTCCTCGTCCGAACCAATCGTGCCGGCCACTTGGAAGATTGATTCGCGCAGGCCGTCTTTCAGGAAGTACGGCGCCACCGCGCTCAACAGATCGCTTTTATCTTCGTCGGAGCCAATCTTGCGCGCCTGTAGCATGGCGCTTTCCAGATTCTCGCGGGCCAGCCCGTATTTTGTGATGAGTTCCTGGATGTAGATGCGCTTGGATTCGTCCGAGTCGATTCTTGAGATCTCGGACAGCGCCGCGGCGGGCCCGCCTTGCTTCACGATGCGTTGGAGCCTCGGACCGGCGCCCAGTCCCGTCCGGCGGATAGCGTCCGGCATGACGCGCATCAGCCACGCCTCGCCCCGGCTGTCTAAGGGACGAATCTGTCCGTGGTAGGTGTATGTGCGTGTCAGGTGGCCAAGCCCGTCGGCGCTCACCTCGTACCGCTGCCCGTCAAGCACCAGAAGATAGTTCTCCTCCACCCGGAAGTAACCGCCGGCCGAGAGGCTTTTCACATCGCGATCGTCGTCGGCAAACTCCACCGTGCCGCGTGCGGAGACTTCGAAGCGTTGCATGCCCTCGGTCCAGCAATATTGGGAATGGGCCGAAGCCGGGCACAGCGAAGAAAGGGCAAAGAGCAGTGATACACCCGCAGTTTTCATGGTGGCCGGTTCTCTTTCCTAATCAATTACGCGCCGGAACAGGATTCGTTCGGAAAAGTTGCGCACTCTTAAGACTGGCTGGCGGGTACGTTTGTTTCATTTCAGCCCCCATCTAGCGGCGATTGCGTGTAATCCCCCACGTTCCGCATTGCCGACGAAGGGTCTTGGGTTTACGCGAGCCCATACAAACAAAGGCTTTACATCGCGCACGTGTCCTTGGCGTGCCGATTGCGGAAAACCGCAACGATGCACGAACTCTCGGTGGCGGAGAGCATTCTGAATATCGCGGTTACCCAAGCGCAAAATCACGATGCGCCGGCTATCGAGCGCATCAAGTTGCGGCTGGGCGAGTTCACCGGTGTCGTGCGCGAGGCGTTGGAGTTCGCGTTCGAAGTCGCCCGGCAGGGAACGCCGGCCGAGTTAGCGGTTCTCGAAATCGAAATCATTCCCTTGCGAACGAAATGTCCGAACTGCGGTTGTACGGACAAACCTGCCGGCGATTTCTGTTTGCTTTGTGAACGTTGCGGTCAACCGGTCGAGATTCTGTCAGGCCGCGAGATGGAAGTGGAATTTGTAGACCTGGCGGAAGCGCTGGAATTGACGAAGAGGAGCACATAATGGAACGGGTTTCGGTAGTCACGGATGTCCGGAAGGCCAACCAGGACATTGCTCAAGAAAATCGCAACCTGTTTGAGGCCTGCGGGACCTGCGCGATCAACCTCATGTCGGCGCCCGGCGCCGGGAAGACCTCGGTACTGGAAGCAACCATCCGGCAGATTGCCCCCTCCTACGAAGTCGCGGTCATCGAAGGCGATTTGCAGACCAGCATCGATTCCGAAAGAATCCGCGCCCTAGGCGTGTCCGCTTATCAGATCACCACGGGCAGCGTGTGCCACTTGGACGCCCGCATGGTCGCCAAGGCGGTGGCAGAGTTTCCGGTGGATGGGATAGATCTGCTGTTCATCGAGAACGTCGGTAACTTGGTCTGCCCCGCCGAATTTGACCTGGGCGAGGCTTTGCGTGTGATGGTGTTCAGCGTTCCGGAAGGAGCAGAGAAGCCGAAGAAGTACCCGCTGATGTTTCACACGGCAGACGTCGTGCTGCTAAACAAAATCGACCTGATTCCTTATGCCGGAGTGTCACTGGACGAGCTGTGGAGAAACGTGGTGGAAGTGAACCCACGGGCGGCGGTTTTTCCCATCTCATGCAAGACGGGGCAAGGAATGGATGCGTGGGTCGGCTGGCTGAGGGAAAAGGTCAAGCCACGCCTGTGCCGGATGCTGCGCAGGGACGAGCTCTGATGCCGGTTGCGGAATCCAATGCGGCGCGTCTGCACGTAACCTTGGGTGGGGCCGTTCAGGGCGTTGGTTTCCGGCCGTTCGTCTACCGGCTGGCGGGAGAACTGGGGCTGCCGGGCTGGGTGTGCAATTCGAGCGCCGGTCTTGTACTGGAGGTCGAGGGCGCTCCCCAGCAACTCGACCAATTTCTCGCCCGCCTCGACAAGGAGCGGCCATCGGCTTCCGTGGTGCTGACGCGCGAGGCAGTCGTCCTGGCGCCCGCCGGGTTCCGCAGTTTTGAAATTCGATCTTCCGACGAGGAAGCGGAGAAATCGGCCAGCGTGCTGCCGGATCTCGCGACTTGCCAAGCCTGTCTGGCGGACATGAATGATCCAGCCAACCGCCGCGACGGCTATGTGTTCACCAACTGCACGCATTGCGGGCCGCGATACACCATCATCGAGGACATCCCTTATGACCGCGCGCGCACCACGATGAGCGCATTCACGATGTGTCCGGAGTGTGAGCAGGAATATAGGGATCCCGCGAACCGGCGTTTTCATGCCCAGCCCAACGCTTGCCCGCAGTGCGGGCCCCGCCTGTGGGTCGAGGTGCCGAATTCTTTCGCCGAGAAGCCCGAACGGCACGTGCTAACGGTGCGCCGTGCGGCACGGACGATTCTCGCCGGCGGAATTGTGGCGCTGAAGGGGATTGGCGGATTTCAGTTGCTGGTGGATGCGCGGAATGCCGATGCCGTGGCCCGTTTGCGGCGGCGCAAGCGGCGTGAAGAAAAGCCACTGGCGCTGATGATGCCGTCGCTCGAAATGGTACGCGAGTTTTGCTGCGTATCGGACGCGGAAGAACGGCTGCTGACGTCGGCTGCCGCGCCTATTGTGCTGCTGCGGCCGACTGGAAGGCACGGCATCGCTCCGAACGTCGCGGGTTCCTCTCCCTACCTGGGCGTCATGCTGCCGTATTCGCCGCTGCATCATCTGCTGATGAAAGAGTGCCCGTTTCCAGTCGTGGCTACGAGCGGCAATCTGAGCGACGAACCCATCGCCATTGACAACGAGGAGGCTCGCGCGCGGCTGGGGGACATCGCGGATCTGTTTGTAATGCACGATCGTGCCATTGCGCGGCCTTGCGACGACTCGGTGGCGCGCGTGGTGCGCGGCCGTGCCAGCGTGATGCGTCGCGCCAGGGGATACGCGCCGCTGCCGGTATTTGTTGGGTCAGAACTGCCGGCTGTGCTGGCGGTGGGCGGGCATTTGAAGAACACGGTCGCCATCGCGCTAGGCCGGCAGGTTTTTCTGAGCCAGCATGTTGGGGACCTGGATACGCTGGAAGCGCGGCAGGCGTTCGAGCGCGCCATCGAAGACCTTTGCCGGCTCTATCGCTTCGAGCCAAAGATGGTGGCGTGCGACCTTCATCCCGACTATGCTTCGACGCGCTGGGCGCTGGCCTCCGGCCTGCCGGTGGTCCAAGTGCAACACCACCAGGCGCATGTTGCGGCCTGCGCAGCCGAAAACGGAATTCGCGGCTCCTACCTGGGAGTTTCGTGGGACGGCACTGGCTACGGAACCGACGGCACGATCTGGGGCGGGGAATTCTTCCTGGTAGATGGCGCGAGGTTCGAGCGGATCGCGCATCTGCGGCCGTTCCGGCTGCCGGGAGGCGAGGCCGCGGTGCGGGAGGGATGGCGGCCGGCTGCGAGTCTGCTGTCCACAGTGCTCGGTTCTGACGCAGTTCCGGAGCGGGCGCGAGGCTCCATTTTTCTTCAGATGCTGACGCGCGGGGTGAACGCACCGTGGACAACGAGTGTTGGCCGGCTGTTCGATGCTGTGGCGTCGATGACGGGCCTGGCAAACGAAAGTCACTTCGAAGGACAGGCGGCGATGCTGCTGGAGCGGCAGATCGGCGACTGTCGAACCGATGAAGCTTACCCATTGGAGGACGGCGACTGGGCGCCCATGATCGAGGCGGTGCATCGCGACGTGGCCCGCGGTGAAGATACGCCACGGATAGCGGCACGTTTTCACAACGCACTGGCGAACTGGATCATAAACGTCGCGGAACGAGCCGGCGTGCCCCAGGTGGCGCTCAGCGGAGGCGTCTTTCAAAATGGATACCTCGCCGAGCGGACGGCGGCAATGCTCGAAGCACGCGGGTTCCGCGTCTGCACCCACCGGCACGTTCCCCCGAATGATGGCGGAATCGCACTGGGTCAGGCGATGATCGCATCGCAGAACGGGAGAAACTAAGCAATGTGCCTCGCAGTGCCGGGCAGGGTGGTCAACGTCGTGGAAGGCGAAGGGCTCGGTTTGCGGTGCGGCAAGGTGGACTTCGGCGGCGTGCTCAAGGAAGTGTGCCTGGCTTACACACCGGAGGCCACGGTTGGGGATTACGTGCTGGTTCACGTGGGTTTCGCATTGAGTGTTGTGGACGAAACCGAGGCGCAGAAGATTTTCGAGGTCTTGCGCGAGATGCAGCAACTCGAAGAACTGGAGACCCCGAGCGAAATCGGAGAGAGCAGCGCGTGAAATTCCTTGATGAATATCGTGACAGCACAGCGGCCGCGCAACTCTCGCGTTCCATTCGCCGCATTACCACCCGGCCGTGGACGCTGATGGAGGTTTGCGGGGGGCAGACACACACCATCGTCAAGAGCGGCCTGGAAGATCTCCTCCCTCCCGAAATCACGCTCGTGCACGGCCCTGGATGCCCGGTGTGCGTTACGCCAGTCGAACTGATCGACCGGGCCATTGCCATCGCCGCGCGGCCAGAGACCATTTTCTGCTCGTTCGGCGACATGCTGCGCGTGCCGGGATCGTCAAAGAGCTTGCTGGACGTGAAAGCCGCGGGTGGGGATGTGCGGATCGTCTATTCGCCTTTGGACGCCGTGCGTCTGGCGCGAACGAACCTTTCGCGGGAGGTGGTTTTCTTCGCGGTTGGATTTGAGACAACCGCGCCCGCCAACGCGATGGCGGTGTGGCAGGCGGAGCGCGAAGGGATTCGCAACTTTTCGATCCTGGTGGCGCACGTACTGGTGCCGCCGGCGATGGAAGCTATCCTGAACTCGCCCAACTGCCGCATCCATGGATTCCTGGCGGCGGGCCACGTGTGCACGGTGATGGGTTGGAAGGAGTACGAACCGATCAGCCAGCGATGGCACGTTCCGATCGTCGTGACCGGTTTCGAGCCGCTGGATCTGCTGGAAGGCGTGCAGATGGCGGTGGCGCAACTGGAGAGCGGCCGCGCCGAAGTGGAGAACCAGTACCGGCGCGCGGTGCGGCGGGAAGGGAACCGGCCGGCGCAGGAGCGGATTGCCGAGGTATTCGAAGTCGCTCCCAGGAAGTGGCGGGGCATCGGCGAGATTCCGTTGAGCGGGCTGCGGCTGCGCGCACGATACCGGGCGTTCGATGCGGAGCAGCGTTTTGAAGTGGGTGTCGGAACGGTGGAGGAACCGAGTGAGTGCATCGCCGGAATCGTGTTGCAAGGGTTGAAAAAGCCGTTCGAATGCCCAGCTTTTGGAACTCGCTGCACACCAGAGACACCACTGGGCGCGCCAATGGTATCCTCCGAAGGCGCGTGCGCGGCCTACTATCTTTACGGAAAACGCAAACATGAAGGAAGTAAATCTGAGTTGCCCGGTGCTGCGGCCCGCGGATGATGTCGTCCTGTTAGCGCACGGGGGTGGCGGCAAACTCACCAACCAGCTCATCGAAAAAGTATTCCTTCCCGCATTTGCCTGCGGGCCGCTTGAAGCACGGCATGATGGCGCCGTGGTCAGCCTAGCCGGGCATCGCCTGGCATTTACCACCGATTCGTACGTTGTGCAGCCGCTGATTTTTCCCGGCGGCACGATCGGCGACCTGGCCGTCAACGGCACGGTGAACGATCTCGCGATGTGCGGCGCGCGGCCGCTCTATCTGAGCGCGGGCTTCATTCTGGAGGAAGGGCTGCCGATGGAGACGCTGCGCACGGTGGTGGAGAGCATGCGCACGGCTGCCGAACGCGCGGGCGTTCAACTCGTCACAGGTGACACAAAGGTCGTGGACAAAGGCAAAGGCGACGGGGTGTTCATCAACACGGCGGGCATCGGTATTGTCGAGACCGAGTTGGAGATTGGGCCGGCCAGCGTTCGCGCCGGGGATGCAATTGTTGTGAGCGGCGATTTGGGCCCGCATGGGATCGCGATTCTCTCGGTGCGTGAAGGTTTGGAATTCGAGGCCGCGATCGAGAGCGACACGGCTCCGCTTTGGAAGCCGGTCGAGGCATTGCTTCAGGCCGGCATTGAATTGCATTGCCTGCGCGACTTGACGCGCGGCGGATTGTCGTCGGCGTTGAATGAAATTGCCACGGCGGCGCGCGTGGGTATGCAGATTTCCGAGAGCGCGGTTCCGGTGCGCGAAGCCGTGCGTGGCGCCTGCGAGATTCTCGGACTCGATCCGCTGTATGTAGCCAATGAAGGCCGCCTCGTGGCGTTCGTCGCGGAGCACGACGCCAATCGCGCGCTCGCACTCTTGCGCGGGTTTTCGGTCTGCCAAGACGCCGCACGCATCGGCAGCGTGGTCGAAGCGCACGCGGGCACTGTGACGCTCGAAAGCCGCATCGGGGGCCATCGCGTGCTCGACATGTTGAGCGGCGAGCAATTGCCGCGGATTTGCTGAGCGGCTAGTTTCCCCTTCATGCCGGGCCTTTCTCGAGAAATCTGCGCTCCAGGTCATTCACCTTCGCGAGCCGGCGCGCGTGGCGTTCCTCTCCGGTAAACCGGGCGGCGAGGTAACTCTTGACCAGTTCCTGGGCCAACTGCGCGGCAATCACTCGAGAGCCCATGACGAGAACGTTCATGTTGTCGTGCTCCACGCCTTGATGCGCCGAGTACGTGTCGTGGCATAGCCCCGCGCGGATGCCGGGAATTTTGTTGGCTGCCACCGAGGCGCCGACACCGCTGCCGCAGATCAAGATGCCGCGATCAGCTTGGTGACTGCGAATTGCCATGCCAACGGCTTCGGCGAAGTCGGGATAATCGACCGGCGCCGTGTTCGCGGTGCCGACGTCCAGTACTTCGTGTCCTAGCTCGCGAACGTAAGCCACGAGGTCCTGTTTCAGCTCGAATCCGGCATGGTCACCGCCTAGCACGATGCGCATTGCGATCCTCCTGTCTGAAAGATCACACAGAGCTGTTGGAGTTGGCAATCCGTTAAGCTGTACTCAAGTGTGAACGCTTCAGACACGCGTGACGGCAAGGCGACTCCGACCCTGGACATTCGGCAGTTGAGCCGGGTGGTGGCGGGGGTGGCACTGGTCAGTGACATCAGCGCTCAGGTTTACGCCGGCGAGATTCTGGCGGTGACGGGCCCCAGCGGTTCGGGGAAAACTTCGTTTCTCCGCTTGCTGAACCGGCTGGACGAGCCGACGAGTGGCACGGTGCTGCTGGAGGGAAACGACTATCACGAGATTCCGCCTCGCGACCTGCGCCGCAAGGTGGGGATGGTCACGCAGCAGGCTTTTTTATTCCCAGGAACGGTTGCGGACAACCTTCGGTTCGGGCCGCGCCAGCGCGGAATGGAGCTTGCGGATAGCGAAATCGCAAAGCTGCTGAGCAAGGTCGGTCTTCCCGGCTACGAAGGCCGCGAGGTGGCTCCGCTTTCGGGCGGCGAAGCCCAGCGGGTTTCGGTGGCGCGCGCGGTGGCGAATGCGCCGATTGCTTTGCTGCTGGACGAACCCACATCGGCATTGGACGATGCAGCGAAAGCCGGCATCGAGGAGCTGGTTCGCGGCCTCGTCAAGCAGGATGGGCTGGCCTGTGTGATGGTGACGCATGACTCACTGCAGGCGGCGCGCGTTGCGGATCGCGTGCTGGTGATTGAATTGGGACGCGCGGTGCGATTCGGCGGGGCGAAGGAGGTGCTCGGTGCTCAAAGCGATAGTGCATGATCAGATGCAGCTTGGGCTGGCGCAGGCGGCGGTGACGGCGTTGGCCGCCATGTTGGTCGTCTTGCTGGCGCGAAAACGAAACATACATCTGGAGCGGGAAACGGCGGTCGCGCTCGTGCGCGGGATTGTACAGATTGTGGCGGTCGGGTCCGTGCTGGTTTTGCTGCTGCGCGGGCCGCAGTGGACCGGCGGGCTGTTGCTGGCCGCCATGATTGTAGCGGCGGGCGCCACGTCGGCAAAGAGGGCGAGCGGCATTCCGGGCGCATTTCCCGTATCGACGTACGCCATCGCGTGCGGCGCGGGATCGATGATCGCACTGATGATCTGGCTGGGAGTGATTGACACGCCGATTACGTCGCTGGTACCGGTGGGCAGCATGATGATTGCGAATGCCATGAACACCAACAGCCTGGCGCTTAACCGGTTCCGCTCCGACGTGCTGGCCCACGTGGGCGAAATTGAAACGGCGCTGGCGCTGGGTGCGGACTCGGCCACGAGCGTCGCCAGCTACAGCCAGGCGTCAATGGAGGCCAGCTTGATTCCTGCCGTGGATTCTCTGCGGTCACTGGGGATTGTGTGGATACCGGGGCTGATGGCGGGCATGCTGCTGTCTGGCGCCAAGCCCCTTTATGCTGCCATTTATCAGTTCGTTGTGCTGGCGATGATTCTGGCCGCCTCGGGGCTGACGGCGCTGGTCAGCACCTGGCTCATTCGGGCGCGCGTGTTCTCACCGGCGGAGCAACTGGTGCTTCGACCGGGTTTGCCGTCGGGCGTTCGGCATTAACGCTCGGGAGCCGCCATGGCCGCGGGGAGTTGAGACTTGCGCGACATGCGCCCTGCCAGCGCCTCGGTAACCGACACATTGTTTTTCTCGAGAGTCTCGCCGAGCACCTGGTCGAGCGAGACGCGCGCATGGCTATAGTTCACCAGCGCGGCTACTTCAGCGGAACGCGCCGTGGCCAGACTGCGTTGCACCGCAATTACGTCGTTTCTGGTCGAGGCGCCCAGAGAGAACTTTCGTTGTTCCTTCTCGAGCAATTGCTCCTGTAGCGCCCGCGTGTCGACCGCCGTGGTATATCTCGCCCGTGCTTGGCGGAGCGCGATGAGGTAATTCGAGACATCGACCACGAGCTGATTCTGGTTTCTGCGCTCGACCAGATCGCCCTGCTTCAACTGCAACTGGTCGATGCCATAATCTCCTTGCGCCAGTTGGTTTCTAAAAGTGCCCACAAAGTACACATCCCCTCGATATAAGGGATAGTCGTGGCGGAAGACCTGTGCGACAGCAGTGCCAAAACCACCGATCACGTTAGGACTGGCGCCCTGGCCAGGAGGCTGCGGAGTGGCGGTGCCCGCCAAACCGTACGCACCCAAATAGGCGCGGGTTCCTACGAGGGGCAGCAGCCCATTGGCGGTTCCAATGGCCGAGATTTCACTGGTCTCGGCGCTAATTTTCGCCATGACCATGTCAGGACGTTTCGCGAGCGCGCTGGCTACTAATTGCCGCAAGGGAGGGAACTCCTCCTCCTTGGGAACCTCAATACGGTCGAGTGGAATGACCTCCGCGGCTTCGATCAGCGGATCCTCCAACCCATTTCGGCTCAGTGCGTTTTTCAGCAATGTCTCTTGTTGGCGCACGGTGGACTGCGATATCGCCAACTCCCGTTCCCGTGTTCTAACCTCGCCCTCGGCCCGGTAGATTTCCACCTTGGCAGTCGCGCTGAGTTCGATCTCCCTTTTGGTATCCTGATAGAACTTCTGGGCCAGTTCGAGAGCCTGCTGTCTCACCTTAAGATCGTCGAGATCGCCGACGAGGTCCCAGTAGAGGTTCAGCACGCTGGCGACGAGATTGAGCAACTGTGACCGCACCGTCTCGTCTGCCAACTCTATGTTCGTTTCGGCGACATAGATGTATCGGCTATTGACCGCCTTGCCAAATCCGTACAACCAATTGTGCCTCATATAAATCTGACCGTAAGGCTCGACCGCAGGGTTGAGGATGTCGCTCGGCGCGTTCTGTTTCAGATACTGCTCATTGAATTGGGCTTGCACAATGCCACCGGTGATCAAGCCCTGTTGCACCACGTTATCGTAGGTGTGGTAGGTGTTGACCAGCGCTGTTGTCTGGCTGATCACTAGGTTCGACTGCGGTTGAGATTGGTGTTGGAAGCCTACAGCGCTTTGGAGAACCGGGTCGAGGTTCGGAGTAACGGGGCCGATCTGCGATACACTGACGCCGCCAGCGCCGCCACCACCACCGCCGCCATTGCTGCCCCCGAGGCCGGCAGAGAGTTCACTTCCGGCTACGCCCAAACCAGGTGTAACCTGACTGTCTATAGAGTTGCCGCCCTGAACGCCCTTCAGAGGGCCACCGCCCTTCATTCGTTCTAACTGCCATTGCGCATTGAGCGGTCCATAGCGATATATTTCGAGATCCAGGTTATTCTCAATGGCTAGCGCGATGGCGTCCTGCGCGGTGAGATAGAGTTTGCCTGCCCGAATAAGGCTGTAAAGCCGTTCCGAGTTCTTCAATGTGATGCGCGGACTGGTGGGCGCCATGTACGGGCGCACGATGACTGGGGCTTTTGGCTTTTCAACGATGGGTTCCTGTGCGGGCAACTGGGAGACCAGACAGGTCCAGGCCATGAAGACCGTAAATTTCTTCTGTAGGCTCATCACAGCGCTCCCGATCACTTTTTTAAGCCCGGATCCGGCAGCATCGACTGGCGGGCCACGTGTCCCGAAGCCGCCTCCTCCATCGAAATGCCGTTCACATCCAGGGTCTGGCCCACGGCCTCGTCGAACGCAATTTTGGCGTGCGTGTAATTTGCCATAGACTGGACTTCGGCGCTCTGGTCCGTCGCCAGGTCCCGCTGCGCCTGCACCACTAACGGGATTGTCGATTCGCCAAATTGAAACTTCTTCTGCTCGGCGTCCAGCGCCTGTTGTGCCAGAACACGGGTTGCGACAGCCGTCTCGTATCGCGCGCGAGCTTGCTGTAACCCGATCACGGCGTTTTTGATGTCTACCCGAACCTGGCTGATGGTTCTCTGTAATTGAAGTTCACCCTGTCGCAGGTTCAGTTCGTCGGCGACGTAGTCAGCCTGCGCCACTCGATTCCGGAATGGGATATTGAGCGATAAACCGGCGGAGTAGTTGGGAAAATTCCGGCGGAAGATCTGGCCGAGCAGATTTCCATATCCGCCAACAACGAACGGATCGGCAACTCCGGCCGTCCCGTTGGCCAATGCGTTCGGAACTCCTGTCAAGCCTGCGTTGTTCACGTCGACAAAGGCTTGCAGCGTAGGCAGCAGATAGTTCTTCGTGCCGGCGATGTTGATTGCGGTGCTCTGAAGATTGATCCGCGTCGATTCGATCTCCGGCCGCTTGTCGAGTGCCTGCTCCACCAGTTCCCCTATCGGCTTCAGTTCCTCTTTTTCCGGAACGACTATGTGATCCAGCGGGACAATGTGCACGTCGTCTAACCACGCGCTCGCCACTCCATTTCTGCTCAGCGCATTCTTTAATACTGTCTCCTGCTGCGCCACGTTGGTTTGCGCGATGAGCAGATTCTCTTTGGCCGCGGAAACCTCGGCGGCGGCGCGAGTCACTTCGATGGCCGAAAGCGTTCCGATGGCGACCTGTTTCTTGTTGTCCTCATACAACTTCTGCGCCGTTGCCAGTGCCTGCTCCTTGATCCGCACATCCTCGTTGAAGCTGACCAGGTCCCAATAGAGATTCAAGACGGCGGAGACCGTGGTGATGACCTGCGTCTTCACCTGGAGCTCCGTGACTTTCAGGTTATTCTTGGAAATCCGGATGTAGCGGTTGTTGACGGCGATGTGGAAGCCCTGCAATAACTGCTGTGTAACGTACAAATCCAGGTCGCCTTGCGTGTTTGGGTTCAGGACGAATGCGGGGCTGTTGTACGAGTTCCGTTGGCTAACATACGTAAGATAGGCGGAGGTACCCGTGACAAATTGCTGGCCATACTCGATCTGGTATGTCCTGCTGTTATCGACCAGCGGCGAAACCTCTGCTACAAGCTCGTTGCTCTCGGGGTACGTAGCATGCTGGAAACTCCCGTACACGACCAGAAAGGGATCCAGGCTCGGAGGAGGGGTTCCATACGCCACCACAATTCCTCCTCCTGAGCCGACACCCCCGGTCTCCGCCAGAGCAACGGAGCTCACGTTGACCCCTAGTGTGCTGACGCTTGCGGGTCCAGGATAAATCGGCGTAGGTGAGGTCCGGATAGCTCCACCGCCTTGGGTACGCCGCAAAGCCTCACGCGCCAGATAAGGCCCGAAGCGCTGAATCGCAATATCGATATTGTTTTCGAGTACCAGCGCGATGACGTCCGGAACCGACAGATAGAGATTACCAGCGCTAACCAGCGATTCCAGTCGCGGCGAGTTGGACAGCCTGGCCGGCGAAACCACGCGATGCTCCATGTGGAAGGGCCGCATCAGCGGCCCGACGACGGGCATGGGCTTGGGTGTTTCTATAGAAATTTCCGGCGTCTGCGCCAACGCAAAAGTAGCGAAACTCAGGAAGGCGATCGTCGAGAGGGTCCGATAGTAGCGCATGTTGAGTAATTCCAGGGTAACTGCTCAGCGTGGATCCGAGACGCACACTGACCTTGGAGCAGCGTGCGGTAGTGCAACGGGCAATTCGCCTTCCACAATCTGGCTACCACAGAGAATGTTGTTCCAGCGATGTGTTAGCAGGGTATGCGGGACCTTACTCGTTCTGGCGAGGAAGAGAAACGGTCCGGCGCTCACGATCTACTGTCCGCTTCTGGGACGCATTGTCCGTTTTTGCCACGATTCACGGCCCGGGTCAGTCCTGACGCCGGGCGTCCAGCTCCTGCTTCCAGCCTCCATACAAGGGGGCTCTCATGGCCTGCCGCAGTTTTTCGGGGTCTTTCTCTTGTCCCATGAAAAGCCGAACGACGTCGGCGACGGTAATCGGCTCTGGCCCGCTGCCGGCCAGTTCGATCGTGTCTCCCGTGCCGAGTTCGCCTTCCTCAACCACGGAGAAGTAGATTCCTGAGCGGCCGCTAAGCCAGAATCGTTTCACCATGTCGTCACGGTTGAATCGTATCCCGAGCTTGTAGCAAGGCATGCGCGGCTGCGTCACCTGAAGCACGGCCGAACCGATGCGGAACTGGTCCCCGATACGCACGGAATCTTCCCGCAGGCCGGCAGTAGTGAGGTTTTCGCCAAACATTCCGAACGGAAGCACTTCACCCGGCAACTGCTCAGCCCAGTAGGCGTAGTGCTCCGAAGGATAGAGGTAGACCGCTTTGTAAGGGCCGCCATGCACCGTCAAATCCGCCTGCCTGTCGCCCTCCAGATTATTCCTGCGCAGCGCGACCCGGCCCTCAACCGGCGACTTGAAGATCGCGGTGATCACCGATTGATTCCCAACGCGCACCTCGCGAGGCGTTCCGACGTTGACCGAGACGACGCGGGTACCGGGCATCCCCGTATTTTAGCCGACCACTTGATATATGCTTTGCTACATGAGATCACTGCTATCAATCATTTTGTTTGCAGCGTCTGCGGGTCCTTGTGCATTCGCGGGGCCGATTCGAGCCGGGTACGCCAAAACCGATGTGACGCCACACGAGCCCGTCTTCATGGCGGGCTACGATATGCGCGGCACGCCTTCCGACGGAGTTCACGGCAATGACAAGCTCTACGTACGCTGCCTGGTGTTCGACGATGGTACACAAAAGGTCGCGTTCGTCGAGGGGGATGTCATTATCATTCGCGAGACGGACGAATTTCGCAGGCGAGTCTCCGCCGCCACCGGCATCCCTTTCGAGAACATTCTGCTTGGCGATGCCCATAATCATGCAGCCCCCTCCCCGACTGCCAAGGGTGAAACGAACTGGGATCGTGAGTTCAGCACGGCCATGGTCGCGACCGTCCAGAAAGCGTTAGCCAACCTGCAACCCGTCCGGATTGCTGCCGGCGAGGGACATTCGCGAATCGCGATGAACCGGCGGCAGGTGCGGGCGCAAGACACCGATTCCTACATCACGTTTGATGAAAATGACCGTAGCCAATCCTTCGGCAAAGCCAAGACGGATCACCCAGTCACGATTCACGAATTTGCTGGCGTCATGCGGCTCGGCGCCAATCCTGGCGGCTCAATTGATGACGCCGTAGACGTGGTGCGCCTTGATTCCATGAATGGCAAACCGTTGGCTGTAATGATTAACTATGCTTGCCACGGTACGTCGCTGGGCGGCCGCAACAGCAAAATCTCCGGCGAGTGGATGGGGCGCATGCAAGCGTACCTCGAGCGGCAGATTGACGGCGCCGGAGCCATCTACCTGCAGGGCGCTGCTGGCGATATCAACCCGCGAGTGGTCGGCGGGCTCGACGGCTATCAAGACAACATTGAGGTGACCTGGGCACTCGGTGAGGAGATTGGGCGTGAAGTTGTCCGGGTTTACCGGAACCTGCAACCGGAGCCCATGACGGCTTCGCTCCAGATCGAAACCGAGGACGTCAAACTGCCACGCGCGTATAGGGAATTGATGGATGATTTCAAGAATACCGTCGTGGAGGCACCAACTACGGCAGTCCGCATGGGTGACCTCATGTGGGTCACATTCCCCGGCGAGATGTTCCATGTGATCGGCCAGCGCGTGAAGTCAGAGTGCCCCGCCACGCACGCGTTCCTGATGGGCTATACCAACGGTTATGTCGGCTATTTTCCCGAACAGAAGGCCTTTGCAGAAGGCGGCTACGAGCCGGCGACGAGCCACCTCGACCCCGCCGCGGAAGGCATCTACCTGCGGCAGATCAGTAAGTTGTTGACAAGGTTCCGCTGATCGAGTCCCACTCGCAAATGCCGTATCGAACGGTTCGATGGTGGCTGCTGAACCTTTCCCTTGCTACTCTGCTGTTTCTCTCGCTGATAAACCTCTGGCCGCGGATCTATGGAATTCCCCGACCGTCCAGTCTTACCTATCCGGAGGGTTGGAACGCCTATCATACGGCAACGATCCTTCAAGGAGGCAAGCCGTACGCGGCCGTTCCGCAGCTCGTTGCGGTGAACTACCCGCCGCTTTTCTGGGAACTGGTGGCACTGCTCAGCCGCCAACCCGGCGACATCGTCACGACAGGCAGGCTGGTTTCTCTCGTCTCTCTGTTGCTGACAGCATCGCTCGTGGGCATCATCGCTTTTTGCTCGGGCGGTAGCAAGACGGCGGGGCTTCTGGCATCCCTGCTGCTCTTGACGTGGATGAGCTCTGCCGCCGGCGGCTATATGGTGACCAACGAGCCGCAAATGCTTGCGCACGCGCTGGTATGTGGCGGCCTGCTGGCATACCTCACCATCGGCAGCTCTTCTGGCGGGCTGCTGCTCGCGAGCGCACTGTTCTGCCTGGCGCTATTTGTCAAGAACAACGTCATCGCCGTGCCGTTGGCCGTTTCTTTACACTTGCTTATTTTCTCCAGGCGCTACTTGCTGCGATGGGTTCTCTTCACCGCCCTCAATGCATCCGTGCTGCTCGCCTTCGTTTTGGTTCACGATGGAACGCTCTTCTTGCGTTGTCTGCTGGTGCCTCGCTCTTACGACCTTGGCGAGGCGCTGCACGGCATCCGCGCATTCGTCGACCCTTTTCAGGTTCCGTTAGTGGTGGCAGCGATTTGGTGCTGTTACAGTTTGCGGGATTCCCGAAAAAGTCTGTTCGTTGCCATGCTGGTGATCTCACTGGCTGTGGCAGCCGTCTTCCGTGGAGGAGGCGGCACCAATCTCAATATGTTCTTCGACGCGGTCATCAGCCTGGCTTTGATCTGTTCCCTGGCATTTGCTGATCTTGTTGCGCCACTTGCCGGCCGGCCTCTCGCGGGCAGTCTACTCGCCCTCGCGCCTCTATTTCTGTGCATTTGGCCGCTGACTCGTCTGGGACCAAGCGTGTTAAGACCCGTGCTGCACGGACGGCAACTCGCCGCGGTCAGCGAAAGCGAATACGTTGCCGGTGTTGACTTTTTAAAGAGTCATCCCGGCCCGGCGATTTGTGAAACTATGCGTCTCTGTTTCGATGCTGGCAAGCCTTTAGTCTATGACCCATATTACGTGCGAGAGTTAGTGAAGATCGGCCGTATCAGGGACAGCGAGATCGCAACTAGCATAGAGGAGCGACGCTACTCCACCATTCAGTTCGACAAGCGGTTGGATCTACCTGCCGACATTGGCGGCCGGTTATATTTCTCGGACGCGCTCATGCGGGCCATCCAGCAGAATTACACAGTAGGCTTGACGACGTCTTCGTATGTGTTGCTGGTGCCGAAGGGAGACTCGGATACGGTAGCGCGCTGAAGGATCGCTTTCGACGGGAAGTCATTGTATTCGTTGCTCCCCTTGACCAGGTGGCGGGATTGGGGACCGTGCCCGCCGCGCTGAAAACCACGATGTAGTCGAAAACGGACGCACGCCCGCCGACCTTGCGATACTCGTCCCATTTTTGTGGAACGTTGGCGCAGTCCAGGCAAATCACGGCGCAGGGCGCAGCACGGTCCTCTTCGCTGGCGTATCGGCTCGTCGGATTGTCTATGCCCGCATAGCGAACGGTTCGTTTCTCTCCGTCGATGTGGATCAGTGCCAGGAACGGATAAACGCAGAAAGATCGTGGGCTGTGGCCGATCGCAAATTGAGGAGAGTACGCATCAATCGCGATCGTCCCACAGTCCAAATGGTTCACGGCATCAGTGGCAGCTAGCGCAGCCGGTATCAGCGTCTTGTGTTGATCGTAGAAATACATTTCCGATCGTGGATGGTAAATGTCATCTAAGCATTTGTCAGGAAATAAATAAAACAAGTTGAGACCGTTTTGTTTTATACTTGTGGTGATGGACCACAAGGATATCCAGCGGCGGTTCCTTTCTTTGTCGGCCTTCCTGGACGAACG